>Ga0207674_10000065_pt1 | contig 109485 bp, 113 predicted proteins | sample KBSCornC72_FD_184303 | JGI IMG/M metagenome (GOLD analysis project Ga0207674, IMG submission 184303) | Corn rhizosphere microbial communities from Kellogg Biological Station, Michigan, USA - KBS Corn C7-2 (SPAdes) (version 2) | ecosystem: Host-associated > Plants > Roots > Rhizosphere > Soil ...
CCCCCCACCCGTTCGGCCTCAGCCTAGCGGTTTCAAGAGTGAAGTCGAGGTCCGGGTGAGAAGGGTGCAAGTCGAGCGCGACGGCGACTAGTCAGAACGCGACCCAATCATATTCCCTCGGGCGTCATTCGGGATTTTCTCTCCGCCCATGCTCCAACTGAAGCACATCGCTAGTGGCAGGAATGGGTCGAAAGCTGCCACTGCGATCGAGATCGAGGGGCGACTCGCGACCCTGATCGAGCTGGCAACCGGTCGGCCGCTGGCGGAGCCACTGATGTTAACGCTGGAGCGGGTGAAGGGAATCGAACCCTCGTCGTAAGCTTGGAAGGCTTCTGCTCTACCATTGAGCTACACCCGCTCGTGTGCCGGCCAATGCCATCTGGGGATCGAACCCGTCAACCGCCAGAGACGTTGACGCGATGGGATCCCATCCGTTAGGACACGATTCGCATGACGAACCTGATCGCCATCGCCGCTTCCGCGACCGCTCACCTCTGGTGGCGTCGGTCCACCTATGCGGCGCGATGGCGCGACTGATCGACTAGCACGCGATCATCGACTGCCCGCCCGCCGACCGGCGGGCTTTTTTGTATCCAGGAATTCGACTCATGACGACTGCCACCCTGCGCACCGAGACCGCTGACGGCCCCGCGGCCCAGCCGCTCGACCTCCCTGTTCCCAACCCGCTTCCTAGTCTGCTCAGCGGCGACGATCTCTCGAGCGACGATTCGCAGCATCTATTCGAGCGCCTGGTCCTCGGACGCCTGGAACCGGCGGAAATCGCCGGCATGCTGATCGCGCTTCGGATGAAGGGAGAAACCACCGAAGAGATGATCGGTGCAGCGAGGGCTTTGTCGGCCGCTGCCGAGCCGTTCGACCGGCCCAATTATCTCTTCGCTGACTGCTGCGGGACGGGCGGCGACGGTTCGGGGCTGATCAACGTGTCGACCGCAACGGCGTTTGTCGCTGCGGCAGCCGGCTTGCCGATTGCCAAACACGGGAATCGCAGTGTTAGCTCGCGCTGCGGCTCGGCCGATGTGCTCGAGGCGCTCGGCGCAAGGATCGATCTTCCGCCCGAAGCGGCGCGCGCAGTGCTCGACGAGACCGGCTTCTGCTTCCTCTTTGCTCCGGCTTATCACCCGGGAATGAAGCATGCGGCGCTAGTCCGCCGCCAGCTGTCGGTGCGCACGATTATGAATCTCCTGGGGCCGTGCATCAATCCCGCGCGTCCGCCCGTTCAGCTGCTAGGCGTTGCCGATCCAAGGATGCTCAGGCGCATTGCCGAAACGCTGGACGCAACGGGCGTCACGGAGGCTCTCGTGGTCCATGGCTCCGGGCTCGACGAAGTAGCGCTGCACGGGGAAACCCTGGCCGTTCGGCTGTCCAACGGCGAAATCAGCCAGTTCGTGATGAGTCCGGAGGATGCCGGGCTCGAGCGCGCTCCGCTCAGCGTCGTTGCCGGCGGCGATCCGGCCGAGAATGCGACGCGCCTGCGAAATCTCCTCGAAGGGACGGCGTCCAAGGCAGAGACTGACATCACGATCCTCAACGCCGCCGCCCTACTTTACACGGCCGGGAAGGCGGGGACGTTAAAGGATGCGGCCGACATGGCGCGGGATGTCCTGCAATCTGGAAAGGCCGCCAAGGTCCTCGACGCTTATATCGAGGCGAGCCGTGACTGAACCTTTGGGAGTCCTCGGAGAAATTGCAGCCGCAAAGCGCGAGGAGCTCGACCGTCGCTATGAAGCGGTCTCGCTCGACGCGCTGCGAGCTCGTGCCGGCCCGACCGAACACAGCCTCGCGGCAGCCCTTGCTAGACCCGGCGCCCGTTTCATTCTCGAGATCAAGAAGGCATCGCCGTCGGCGGGCGCGATCCGTCCCGGCGCCGACCCGGCCGCACTCGCGCGTGGTTATGCCGGCGTCGCCGACGCGCTCAGTGTGCTTTGCGATGGCACATATTTCGGCGGTTCGCTCGATGATCTCTCCGCCGCTCGTCAGGAATTCGAAGGTCCGATTCTCGCAAAGGACTTCTTCATCGACCTTCGCCAGGTCGCCGAAGCGCGGATGGCGGGCGCCGACGCGATTCTCGTCATGCTCTCGTTGCTCGATGACGAGCGAGCGCGCGGAATGATCACGGAGGCGCGCCGCTTCGGCATGGATGCGCTGGTCGAGGTGCACGACGAAAGCGAGATGCGCCGGGCGCTTGCGCTTGGCGCGCCGCTGATTGGAATCAACAACCGCGATCTTCGCGACCTCAGCATCGACTTGTCGACGACCGAGCGGCTCGCACCATTGGCTCCAGAAAGCGTCTTGATCAGCGAATCCGGTATCTCGAACCGCACCGACATTGATCGCTTGTCGCAGCTCGTGGACGGTTTCCTGATCGGCTCGTCGCTAATGCGGTCCGCCGATCCAGCTCAAGTGGCGCGCGAACTCATTTTCGGCCGCACGAAGTTATGCGGCCTCAATTGCGGCGCGGACATCCGTGCCGCCCGGCGAGCGGCGTTCGCTGGCTTCCTATTCGTGCCTGGCACCCCCCGCTACGTCTCGGCAGAAGAAGCAGCACCGCTGGCCGGCGTTGCCCGCAAGTCCGGCATCCTGCCAGTCGGCGTGTTTCGCGACGCGCCCATGGAGGTCGTCACCAATATAGCCGCGGTTTTGAGTCTCCACGCAGTCCAGCTGCACGGGCAGGAGGATCTCGGATACGTACGCGCGCTCCGTCACGAGCTGCCCGAGAGCTGCGAGATCTGGACGGCGCTCAGTGTCGGCCGCCATCCGCTGACAAGCCGTGGCGGCGACCGGTTGCTGTTCGACAATGGAGATGGCGGCAGCGGGAGCAGCTTCGATTGGTCCGCCGTGCACGACCATCCGGAGCTTCCCCGAGCGCTGATCGCCGGCGGGATAGGCCCTCACAACGCCCGCGCGGCAAGCGCGCTCGGAGCTTATGCAATCGATGTCGGCTCAGCGGTTGACGAGCTGCCCGGCAAGAAATCGGCCGAGAAGATCGCTGCGCTCTTCGACGCGCTTCGCCCAGCCTCTCGCCAGAGATTTCGCGCATGCGCATGAACGGCCGCTTCGGCCGCTTCGGCGGCTGCTTTGTCCCCGAGATCCTCGTACCCGCGCTGGAGCAGCTCGAGGCAGCGTTCCTCGACGCGCAGGAGGACGTTGACTTCGTCACCGAGCTCAACGGCCTGCTCGCCAATTACGCCGGCCGTCCGACTCCGCTCACCCGCTGCCGCAACCTTCCCGTCAACATCTATCTGAAGCGCGAGGACCTGCTCCACGGCGGGGCGCACAAGACCAATCAGGTTCTTGGTCAGGGACTGCTAGCCAAACGCATGGGCAAGACCCGCCTCATCGCTGAGACGGGCGCCGGCCAGCACGGTGTCGCCACCGCGATCGTCGGTGCGCTGCTGGGCTTCGAGACGATCGTTTACATGGGCGCCGAGGATGTCGAGCGGCAGCAGCTCAACGTCTTCCGCATGCAGCTGATGGGCGCCAAGGTCATCCCCGTCGAGAGTGGCGGCCGCACGCTCAAGGATGCCATCAACGAAGCACTGCGCGACTGGTCGGCGAGCTTCGAAAACACGCACTATCTCCTCGGCACCGCCGCCGGCCCCCATCCCTTTCCGACGATAGTCCGGGATTTCCAGCGCGTGATCGGCCGCGAGGCGCGCGCTCAGATGATCGAACAGCTCGGCCGGCTGCCCGATGCGGTTGTCGCCTGCGTCGGCGGCGGGTCTAACGCGATCGGCCTGTTCGCCGATTTTATCGACGATACAGGCGTCCGGTTGATCGGCGTCGAAGCAGCGGGACGCGGGCTCGATGGCGATGACCATGGGGCGACACTGCTTCGCGGCACGCACGGCATTCTCCACGGTTCCGAGACCTATGTGCTGCAAGACGCCGATGGGCAGGTCACCGACACTTGGTCCGTTTCCGCCGGCCTCGATTATCCCGCCGTCGGACCGCAGCACGCGCATCTGAGGGACAGCGGTCGCGCCGAATATGTCGGGGCCACCGACGCCGAAGCGCTCGCCGCGTTCAAGGAGCTTGCCGAAAGCGAAGGCATCATCTGCGCCTTTGAGTCTGCCCACGCGCTCGCGCATGCGCTGAAGCTCGCGGAACAAGAACCTGGGAGCGCTATCCTCGTTGGGCTTTCCGGCCGCGGAGACAAGGACGTGTCCCAGGCGCAGGCGCTGCTCGCATGAGCCGCTACGCTCGGATGTTCGAGCGCCTTAACGGCGAGGGTGCCTTCGGCGCCTTCCTGATGCTCGGCGACCCGAATCTGGAGACCAGCGAGCAACTGCTCGACGCCGTCGTCGAAGGCGGCGCCGACATGATCGAGGTCGGCATTCCCTTCTCCGACCCCGTCGCCGATGGTCCGGTAATCCAGGCAGCTGCGCAGCGCGCGCTGGCGGCGGGCGTGCGCGTCAGCGACTGCCTCGACCTCATTGCCGGATTTCGCGAGCGCCACCCGGACGTGCCCGTCGGGATTCTGACCTACGCCAACATAGTCGTCGCGCGGACGGGCTTCATGCGCGACGCAGCCGAGGCGGGCGCCGATAGTCTGCTGATTGCCGACGTCCCTGCGCTCGAGGCGGAGCGCTTCACGCGCGACATGGCGCAGGCCGGGATCGAACCGGTAATGATTGCCGCGGCGAACACACCGGACGCCACTCTTCAGCGCGTTGCCGGTCTGTCCAAGGCATACACATACTGCGTCAGCCGCGCTGGCATCACCGGCACCCACGCCGGCGGTGAGTTCGACGCCCGCCTGATCCAGCGAGTCGAAGCCGCAGGCGCTCCGCCGGCCGTGTTCGGCTTCGGAATCTCGAAGCCCGAGCACGTCCGCGCTGCCCTCGATGCAGGCGCAAAAGGGGTAATCTGCGGCTCTGCGATCGTCGATCTCGTTTCGAGACGCGGAGACGTCGTGGGCTTTGTCCAGTCATTGAAAGCAGTTACACGGAACGACTCGGGTGCGGAATGAATTGATTCCGCGAACCAAGGAGAGTTCGAATGGCTGCGCGTGCGATTTGGCGAGGGCAGATCCGGCTGGCGCTGGTGTCGATCCCCGTCGAGCTGTTCCCGGCGACCAAGAGCGGCGCCCAGATCCAGTTCCACCAGGTGCACGAGCCCACGGGCAAGCGCATCAAATATGAGAAGGTCGTGCCCGGCGTCGGTCCCGTCGACAAGGACGAGATCGTCAAGGGTTATGAGGTATCGAAGGGGCACTACATTCTCCTCGACCCCGAGGAGATCGAGAGCGTTAAGCTCGAGAGCCGCAAGACTTTAGACCTCGTTCAATTCGTCGACGAGGACGACATCGACCCCACCTATTTCGAGAAGCCATATTATGTCGTTCCTGCCGACGACCTCGCGGAAGAGGCCTATGTCGTCCTACGCGATGCGCTCAAGGCCGCGAAGAAGGTCGGCGTCGGCCAGCTGGCGATGCGCGGGCAGGAATATGTGGTCGCGCTGAAGCCCTGCGGCCGCGGCCTGCTTCTCGAAACGCTGCGCTATGCCGACGAAGTGCACAAATCGTCCGGCTTCTTCCGCGACATCGGCGATCACAAGCCTGATCCCGACCTCCTCGACATGGCATCCATGCTGATCGAGCGCAAAGCCGGTGAGTTCGACCCGAAGGAATTCCACAACCGCTACGTCGACGCGCTGCACCACCTCATCGAGGAGAAGCAGAAGCGAAAGGGCGAAAAGATCATCGAGGAGCCGGACGAAGCGCCGCCCAAGGGCTCGAACGTGATCGACCTGATGGCCGCGCTGAAGAAGAGCCTCGGCGACCAGGAGCGCGGGAAGGCCGAAGGCGGAAGGGCCAAGAAGCAGACGGCCAAGAAAGCGCCTGCAAAGCGGAGCGCCGCCAAGAAGAAGGAACCCGAAAAGGCACGCAAGCGGGCCTGAGTCATGCCTACACGCGTGCCGCTCGATATCGAGACCTACAACCGCAAACGCGACTTCACCAAGACGAATGAGCCGCGCGGGCGCAAGCTCAAGGGCAAGGGCGACAGCTTCGTCGTCCAGAAGCATGACGCCTCGCGGCTGCACTGGGACTTCCGGCTCGAGCTCGACGGTGTGCTGAAGAGCTGGGCGGTTCCCAAGGGCCCCAGCCTCGATCCGGACGAGAAGCGCCTCGCGATGCGCACCGAGGACCATCCGCTCGATTACGGCGGTTTCGAGGGCACCATCCCCAAGGGCGAATATGGTGGCGGGACCGTCATGCTGTGGGACCAGGGCCGCTGGATTCCGCATCCCGACAAGGACCCACGCAAGACGCTGGAAGAAGGGCATCTCCACTTCACCCTCGAGGGCGAGCGGATGAAGGGCGAATGGGTGATGTTCCGGCTGAAGCCCCGGCCTGGCGAAAAGGCTGAGCCGTGGATGCTGAAGAAAGTCACCGACGAATTTGCCGACCCGCAGGACGCAGACGCCTTGGTCGACAATTGCGTGACCAGCGTCACCACCGGCCGGACGATGGCCGAAATAGCAGCCGGCGAGGACGTCTGGCGATCCAACCGCGGCGGACAGAAAGGCGGGCGCGGCAAGCGCAAGGCGTCCGCTGCGCCTCCGCCCTTCCAGGAACCCCAGCTCGCCACTCTGGTGGACGAAGTTCCGGCCGGCGAAAGCTGGATCCACGAATATAAATATGACGGCTACCGGCTCTTGCTCGCCGTTGGCGACGGCGTCGCCACCGCCTGGACCCGCAATGGCAAGGACTGGAGCGACAAGTTCAAGGCGCTCGTTAAAGCGGCGGCGAAGCTTCCCGCCGGCTGCCTGATCGACGGCGAGGCGGTCGCGGTCGACGAAAAGGGCAAGCCCAGCTTCCAGCTGCTCCAGTCGACGCTGAAGGAGCAGAAGGGCGCCAACCTCGTCTTTTACGCCTTCGACCTGCTGATCGACCGCGGCGAGGACATTCGGAAGCTGCCCAACATCGAGCGCAAGCAACACCTCGCGGCCCTGCTCAAGGGCGTCCAGCCGCCGATCCTCTACGGCGACCATGTCATCGGCCGGGGCGAGGAGCTGTTCCGCGAGATCTGCAAGCAGGGCGGAGAAGGGATTATCTCCAAGCGCGCCGGCGCGGCTTACAAGGGCACACGCACCCGCGATTGGCTGAAGATCAAATGCATCCAGCGGCAGGAGTTCGTCATCGTGGGCTGGTCGAAAAGCGACAAGCGGATCGGTTTTCGCTCGCTGCTTCTCGCCGCCAAGGAGAAGGGCAAGCTCACCTATGTTGGCAAGGTCGGTACCGGCTTCAACGCGAAGCTGATCGACGAGCTGATGGAGCGGATGGAGCCGCTCGCGATCGACAAAGCGCCGGTCGAAGTCCCGCGCGCCGACCGCAAAGGTGCGCACTGGATCAAACCGCAGCTAGTCGGCGAGATCGCGTTCAGCGAGTTCACCGACGACGGGATCCTTCGCCACCCCAGTTTCATTGCACTGCGCGAGGACAAGCCCGCGTCCGAAGTCGTCGTCGAGGAGCCCCAGAAGCTGAAAACGATCGAAAAGAAGGCGCCTGCCAAGGCTCGGAAGAAGCAGGCCCCACACGCGAGCACCGAGGATTTCGGAATCGAAATCAGCAGCCCGGAGCGCGTGATCTACCCGGAGCTCGGCCTGACCAAGAAGGACCTCGCTGACTATTACGCAACCATCGAGCCGCTGATCATGATCGACGCAGTCGACCGCCCGATGACTCTGATCCGCTGCCCCGGCGGCCGCACCGGCGAATGCTTCTTCCAGAAGCACGACAAGGGCACCTTCGGCCCGCACGTGAAGCAGATCCCGATCGAGGAGAAGGACGGACACACCGAGGATTATCTTTACTTCGACGACATCCGCGGGCTGCTCGCCAGCGTGCAGATGGGAACGATCGAGTTCCACGGCTGGGGGAGCAAGGTTGACAAGGTCGAGTATCCCGACCGGCTGGTGTTCGATCTCGATCCCGACGTGGGCCTCGATTTCGAACGGGTGAAGGAAGCCGCGGAGCGGCTGCACGGGCTGCTCCAGGACCTCGGCCTCAAGACCTTCCCTTTGCTCTCGGGCGGCAAGGGCCTGCATGTCGTGGCTCCACTCGACGCATCTAAAGACTGGCCGACCGTCAAGAGCTTCGCAGAGCGCTTCACGCGCGCCATCGCCGAGGCAGAGCCGACCATGTTCACGGCCAACATCCGCAAGGAGCAGCGCAAGGGCCGCATCTTCCTCGACTGGCTGCGCAACCAGCGCGGCGCGACGGCGGTGATGCCTTACTCAGCGCGTGCCCGCGAGGGTGCGCCGGTCGCCGCGCCGATCAGCTGGGAAGAGCTGGACCGGTACGACAGCGGCCATCATTTCAGCATCAACGACGTCGACGAGCTACTGAAACGCGCGTCGTCCAAGGCGCTTGTCGGCTGGGGGAAGGCGAAGCAGGCGCTGCCGAACGCCTAGCGGTCCTGTGAAGGACATGAGCCCTGACCGCGACAGCGCCTGGCGGCTTCGCCGGTCTGGACCCCTGCCTAGGCACAAGTACAGTGAAGCTCATGCGTATGCTTGTCCTTCCCGCGCTCTTTCTCCTCACCGCCGCCTCTCCGCCCGAGCTCGCGCGATGGAAGGCGGACGCGGCGCGCGTCACCATCACCCGCGACGACTGGGGCATCGCCCACGTGCACGGGAGGACTGACGCCGACGCCGTGTTCGGCATGATCTACGCCCAGGCGGAGGATGATTTCCCGCGGATCGAGGCGAACTATCTGACCAACCTCGGGCGCACGGCCGAGGCCGAGGGCGAAAAAGCCATCTGGCAGGATTTGCGCGCACGGCTCTACGTCAGCGACAGCGAACTGAAGGCCGAATACGCCCGCAGCCCGGTACCGATGCGGCGGCTGATGAACGCCTGGGCCGACGGACTGAACTACTTCCTCGCCACGCACCCGCAGGTGAAGCCACGCGCGCTCACGCGCTTCGAGCCGTGGATGGTGTTGAGCTTTACCGAGGGCAGCATTGGCGGCGACATTGAGCGGATTGATCTTGGGCTGCTGGAGGCGTTCTATTCCAGTCGTCACCCTGAACTTGTTTCAGGGTCCATTTCTCCACCCGCGCAAGAGTCTCAGGAATGGATGCTGAAACGAGTTCAGCATGACGGGGGCGACCGCGACGCACTCGACCACGAACGCCAGGGCTCCAACGGCATCGCCATCGCGCCGAAAATCACCACCGGTGGCAAGGCGCTCCTCCTGATCAACCCCCACACCAGCTGGTACTTCCGCTCGGAACAGCAGGTGACGAGCGACGAGGGTTTGAACGTCTATGGCGCCGCCACCTGGGGCCAGTTCTTCATCTACCAGGGCTTCAACGCCCACGCCGGCTGGATGCACACCTCGAGCGGCGTCGACAGCGTCGACGAGTTCGCCGAGAAAATCGAGCGGCGCGGCAAGGGCTATTGCTACCGCTACGCCACCCAGTGTCGCGCGCTCGGCGTTCGCCCAATCACCATCCGCTACCGCACCGCCGACGGCGGCTTCGCCACCCGCAGCTTCGCCACATATCGCGCCCACCACGGGCCAATCGTGCGGTCGGAGAACGGACGGTGGGTCGCCTTCGCGATGATGGATAAGCCGGTGGAGGCGTTGCAGCAGAGCTTTCTTCGCACCAAGGCGATCGATCTCACCTCGTTCCTACGCATCGCGAACCTGAAGGCGAACAGTTCCAACGACACGATCTTCGCCGATGAGAAGGGCGAAATCGCCTACCTCCACCCGCAATTCGTGCCGCGCCGCAACGACCGCTTCGATTATACGAAACCGGTCGATGGCAGCGACCCGGCGACCGACTGGCACGGGTTGCATACGCTCAGCGAGCTGCCGAGCGTCCTCAGCCCGCGCAACGGCTGGGTGCAGAACACCAATGCCTGGCCCTATCGCGCGGCGGGGCCGAACAGCCCGGAGCAGGCACGCTTTCCCAAGTACATGGATACGGATGGCGAGAATTTTCGCGGGCTTCATGCGCAGCGGCTGCTAACTGGAAGCAGTGGCTGGACGCTCGACAAACTGCAGGCCGCGTCTTTCGACAGCGACCAGCCGGGCTTTGCAGTGCTGATCCCGTCGCTGCTCCAGGCCTACGACGCGCTGCCCGCCGCCGATCCGCGCCGGGCGCGGCTTGCGGCGCCGATCGCGGCGCTGCGCGGCTGGAATTATCGCTGGAGCGCCGATTCCGTGCCGCAAACGCTGGCGATGACCTGGGGAGAGTCCCTGCGGAAGGCCCTTAACGCGCCGAAGTCGGAGCCCGGCAACAAGGTGATGATGCGCCTCGCCCGCGACACGAGTCCGGAGCTCAAACGCGACGTGTTCGAAAACATCGTCGGCCAGCTCCAGCGCGATTTCGGCCGCTGGCAGGTGCCGTGGGGCGAGATCAACCGCTTCCAGCGGATCTCGCCCGCGATCCACCCGGCGTACGACGATACCGCGCCGAGCTTTCCAGTGCCGTTCGCGGAGGGACGTTACGGGTCGCTCGCCTCGATCCGCTCGGGCCCCCAGCCGGGGACGAAGCGCTGGTACGGCGACTATGGCAACAGCTTCGTCGCGGTGGTCGAGTTCGGCAAACAGGTCCGCGCCCGCGCGGTCACCGCGGGCGGGGAGAGCGGTAATCCCGTCTCGCCGCATTTTGCCGACCAGATCCAGCGCTATGCCTCGGGCGATTTGCGGGAGGTCTACTTCTATCCAGATCAGCTCAAGGGCCACACCGAGCGGGTATATCGGCCGGGCGAATAAGCTCCTCCCCGGTCAGGGGAGGAGCTTGAGGTTGCACTCGACGCAAAGCGCCCGCTAAGGCCCCGCGCGTAATGGCCGACGCCCCCGACACGACCAAACCAGATTACCGCTCGACCGTCTTCCTGCCGCGCACCGACTTTCCGATGAAAGCCGGGCTGCCGCAGAAGGAACCGGGCATCGCGGCGCGTTGGGCGTCAGAGGGTCTCTACCAGCAGATCCGCAGCGCGCGCGAAGGCCGGCAGAAATTCATCTTCCACGACGGCCCGCCCTACGCCAACGGCGACATCCACATCGGCCATGCGCTGAACCACACGCTCAAGGACATGGTGGTGCGCACGCAGACGCTGCTTGGCAAGGACGCGCCCTACGTGCCCGGCTGGGACTGCCACGGCCTGCCGATCGAGTGGAAGGTCGAGGAGCAGTATCGCAAGAAGAAGCTCAACAAGGACGAAGTGCCGGTTCGCGAGTTCCGCGCCGAGTGCCGCGCTTACGCGCAGCACTGGGTCGACGTGCAGCGCGAGCAGCTGAAGCGGCTCGGCATCAGCGCTGACTGGGACAAGCCGTATTTGACCATGGCCAAGGGCGCGGAGGCGACGATCGTCTCCGAGCTGTTCAAGTTCGCCGAGACTGGCCAGCTCTACCGCGGGGCCAAGCCGGTGATGTGGTCGCCGGTCGAGAAGACCGCGCTGGCCGAGGCCGAGATCGAATATGAGGACATCGTCTCGACCCAGATCGATGTTGGGTTTGAGATCGTCGAGAGCCCGATCCAGGAGCTCGTGGGCGCTTATGCTGTGGTATGGACCACGACACCGTGGACGATTCCGGTCAACCAGGCGATCGCTTACGGGCCGGATGTCGATTACGTCCTGATGCTCGGCCAAAGTCAGAAGTACTTAGTAGCCGAGCCCCTGCTCAAAGCATTTGAGGCTCGTGCGGGGGACAACCACGAGACCATCGCGAAGCGGCTCAAAGGCGCCAATCTCGCCGGCACCATCGCCCGCCATCCGATGCACAAGCTTGGCGGCTTCTTCGCCAAGCCGCGTCCATTCCTCCCCGGCGACTTCGTCACCACCGACCAGGGGACGGGCCTCGTCCACATGGCTCCGGATCATGGCGAGGACGATTTCGAGCTGTGCCGCGCGCACGGCATCGATCCGGTGTTCGCGGTCGATGCCGGCGGCTTCTACCGGCCCGACTGGCTGTGGCTCGGCGGCCAAGGGAGCGTGATCAACGCCAAGTTCAACGCGCCCGACGGGCCGATCTGCTCGGACTTGCGCGAGGCGGGCGGGCTTATCGCCGCAAGCGCGGACTTCAAGCACAGCTACCCGCATTCGTGGCGGTCGAAGGCCAAGGTGATCTACCGCTGCACCCCGCAATGGTTCATCGCCATGGACAAGCCGCTGGCGCACCTCTCGCCGCTGACGCGCGCCGAGCAGCGCTGGGAGAGCGAGGGCGGCGGCGCCAACCCGGTGCTTGACGATCAAAGGCCGACGCTGCGCCAGCTCGCTCTCAACGCAATCGCTGCCACCCGCTTCGTCCCCGAAAAAGGCCGCAACCGTCTGGGCTCGATGGTCGAGCAGCGCCCCGACTGGGTGATCAGTCGCCAGCGCGCCTGGGGCGTGCCGATTGCGCTGTTCGTCGAGAGGAAAAGCGGCGAGCTGCTGGTGGATCACGAGGTCAACCACCGCATCGTCGAAGCAGTGCGCCGAGAAGGCGTCGACGCGTGGGATGCCGCCAACGCCGCGCACTTCCTCGGCAACCGCAATCCCGACGATTACGAGATGGTCACCGATATTCTCGACGTCTGGTTCGACAGCGGCTGCACCCATGTCTTCACCTTGGAGAGCGGCCACTGGCCCGAGGAGCGCTGGCCTGCTGATCTCTATCTCGAAGGCTCGGACCAGCACCGCGGCTGGTTTCAGTCGTCGCTGCTCGAAAGCTGCGGGACGCGCGGGCGCGCGCCCTACGACGCAGTCCTGACCCACGGCTTCACCATGGACGCCAAGGGCATGAAAATGTCCAAGTCGATCGGCAATACGATCGACCCGCTGAAGGTGATGGAGACCAACGGCGCCGACATCATCCGGCTGTGGGCGTTGAGCGTCGACTTTACCGAGGATCATCGGATCGGCGACGAGATCCTGAAAGGCGTCGCCGACCAGTATCGCAAGCTCCGCAACACCTTCCGTTACCTGCTCGGCGCGCTCGACGGGTTCAGCAAGGAGGAGCGGCTGGACGACACCGGCTCCTATCCGGAGCTCGAGCGCTACATGCTGCACCTGACGGCGGTGATCGACCAAAAGCTCCGCAACGCGGTCGATGATTTCGACTTCAACACCTACGTCCGCGCGCTGACCGACTTCTGCAACGAGGACTTAAGCGCCTTCTATTTCGATATCCGCAAGGACAGCCTCTATTGCGATGCGCCGTCCTCGACCAAGCGCCGCGCGTACCGAACGGTGCTCGACACTTTGTTCCACGCGCTCGCGCGCTGGCTCGCCCCGGTGCTGGTGTTTACGAGCGAGGAAGTGTGGGGCACTCGCTATCCGGATGCTGGGTCAGTGCATTTGCTCGAATGGCCGGTGATCCCAGCGGTCGATGCCGATGAGGCGCGCTGGAACGCGCTCCGCGCCCTTCGTACCGAAGTCACCGAACGCATCGAGCCGCTGCGGCGCGACAAGATCGTCGGATCGAGTCTCGAGGCCGAAGTGTGCGTGCCCAGCGACGAGGATCCCGAGCTGCTCGCCGAGCTGTTCATCACCTCGACAGTTCACAAGGGCGATTGGAAAGTGGTGAAGACCTCCAACCACAAATGCGGCCGCTGCTGGCGCCATCTCCCGGACGTGAGAGAAGATGGGGCGCTCGACGCTCGCTGCGACGAGGTGGTGAATGGCTAATCGCTCCCTCGGCTTCGTCATCGCTCTTGCCGTGTTCGCTCTCGACCAGCTCGGCAAGTGGTGGGTGACCGGCCCGCTCGGCGTCAATCATCTTGGCGACGAGTTTTACATCCTTTCCTTCTTCCAGTTCACCTACACCGAGAACAACGGGATCTCGCTGGGGCTCTTGAACGCGACGACCGAGATCGGCCGTTGGATGCTGGTTGGCCTGACCTCGGCGATCGCCATCGGCGTCGCTTATTGGCTCGGCCGCGAGAAGAACCGGATCGACCAGGTGGCGCTCGGAATGGTGCTCGGCGGAGCGCTCGGCAACATCCTCGACCGCGCCCGCCACGGCTATGTCGTCGACTTCGCCGACCTTCACTTTGGCAGCTTCCGTCCTTTTTTGATATTTAACGTCGGCGATGCGGCGATTAGCATAGCCGTCGTGATCCTGTTGCTGCGCGCGTTCCTGAGCCGTAAGGATCAGGCAAAGGGCAGCGACCCTGAGGAGACAATCGAACATGCGTAAAGTTTTGACCGCTTTGGTGATTGTTGCAGCAGTGACCACGAGCGGCTGTGCGGCGCTCAAAGGTAAGCGCGCCGCGCCCGATGAGTTCGCCGTCGCGCGCAATGCGCCGCTGATCATCCCGCCCGATTTCAGCCTCGCGCCGCCGGTTGCCGGCACTGCCGGCCTCTCGCCGGCCGACGCGCAGCAGCAGGCGATCGACGTGCTGTTCGGCGGCCCGGCGCCGCGAAGCCCCGGCGAAATGAGCCTGCTTGACGCCGCCGGCCGCAACGACGCGCAGCTCGGCATTCGTAGTCAGGTCTGGGATCCGGATACGCGGATTGTGGACAAGGGACCGGCGACGGTGCAGATTCTGACTGCGGGCAACACGAGCACCAACGTCGCGTCGGCGCAGGCCGGACAGTAAGAACGAGCGGGGGAGCAGAAACCTAGGCATGGCCACAACCAATCTTCCTGCCCGGCTGGTCGAGATCGAATCGATGCTCGACCGCTCGCGGCGGCGCTTCGAGGAGGGCACGCGCCTCGTCGAGGAAGCCCATAAGCTGCTCGGCGATGTCCAGCAGGCGATTTTGGGCTCGCCCCGCACCGTTTCGCCCGAAGACAGCGAGGAAGCCGCATCGCGCCTGCTCGCCAGTCTCAAGGCGACCGGCAGCGAGATGCCGGAGACCCTGTGCGGCGGACGCCTCAGCGTCGACCAGGTCCAGCGTCTAATCCGCATCGACGGGCATCCGATCGGAATCACGGAAATGGAATATCGGGTGCTGGAGCTGCTCGCTTTCGCGCGCAACAATGTCGTCACCCGCGCGATGCTGCTGAAGCATCTCTACCGCCGCGCCGACGACCAGCCTCAGCCCAAGATCATCGACGTGTTCATCTCCAAGCTGCGCAAGAAACTCCGCAATGCTAGCGGCGGTGCGGAATTCATCGAGACAATTCCCCAACGCGGCTGGATCCTCCGCGACGTCGACGAGAAAAGCGGGGCCTAGGCCGAAATCTTCATCCCGGATTTGGTCCGGGACCCAAGTTCCTGTGCGTTCGCTCGAAAGGGTGGATTCCCGCTTTCGCGGGAATGACGGGTACCGCGATTCATTCTTTCCTAACCCTGTCCATTTAGCCCCGGACTCATGCTTCACCTGATCCCGCAACACGAACCCGAGGCGCGGCCGGAGGCCTATGCCGAGGCGGTGTCGCGGCTGGCGAGCGTTCGCCATGCGCTGCGCCTGGTCGATGGCGGCTTCTCCGAGGGGCCGGGGGACGATCTCGACGATCGCCTCGCTTGTGCCTGGGACGGGGCGGGCGACGCCAGGCAGCGTTCGTTCGAGCGGCGCTCAGCACAACTTATCGGAGCGACAGCGGCGGGCATCGAAGCGATGCTCGACCAGCGTCAGCAGGGCCGCGAGCCGAATCGCGCTGCGAGCGAGACCCTGATCGCCGAGATCCGCCGTGAGCTTCGCGCGGTCGCCGGCATCATTATCGCCTAAGCCGGCCCAAGCACCTTCGGCGTCGCCGCGTCCGCGCCCCATTCACTCCAGCTTCCGTCGTAGAGACGCGTTGCATCATTGCCGAGCAAACTCGCGACAAAGATCAGCGAGCAAGCGGTAACGCCCGAACCGCAACTGGCGACGAATGGACGCTCGGGATCAATTCCCGCGGACTCGAATAGGCGCCGGATCTCGTCAGAACTCTTGAAGGTCCCGTCCGCATTGAAGAGCTCCGCGGACGGCAAATTCCGCGATCCGGGAATATGGCCCGCAGCGACTCCTGGTCTTGGATCGGCCTCCACGCCTTCGAAACGCGCCTGACCGCGTGCGTCCAGCACGGGCAGTTCCAGCCCGGTCCGGATCTGCTCCTTTTTCACGACATCTCCGCTTTTCGCAGCCTCGAACCGCGCCGCGCGCGGAGGCGGCTCGCCGCTTGCCGTTGGGCGGCCTTCCGCCAGCCACTTGCCGAAGCCGCCGTCGAGCACCGCCACCTGGCGTGCGCCGAAATGGCGGAAGGTGAACCAGCCCCGCGGTGCGACCCTGTGCGGCGAGTTGTCGTAAACGATGATCCGATCATCACGGCCGATGCCCAGTGCTTCCATGGCCCGGGCGAACTGTACTGCAGAAGGCAGCATGTGCGGCGCCGGGTTCGATGTGTCGGAGACCTGGTCGATGTCGAGGAAGCGTGCGCCGGGAATGTGTGCCTGCAGATATTCGGCATACGGGTCGCGCTGCAGCGTGGGCATGAACCAGCTGCAATCGACGGGCACGAGGTCAGGCTCGCCCAGATGCTGCTCGAGCCAGTCCGTAGAAACTAGCGAGTCCATGATTCCTCCTCGTCATTGCGAGGCGCGAAGCGCCGTGGCAATCCAGCACTTCAGCGCCAACTTTGGATCGCTTCGCTACGCTCGCAATGACTGCTACCGCAACCGAACAAATCGACCTGCATCCGAGCTGGCTCGAGCCGCTGCGGGGTGAGTTCGCGCAATCCTATATGGCCGAGCTGAAGCGTTTCCTGCTCACTGAGAAGCAGCAGGGCAAGCGCATCTTCCCCAAGGGCAGCGAATGGTTCCGCGCACTCGATCTGACACCGCTCGATCAGGTGCGCGTCGTAATCCTTGGCCAGGACCCCTATCACGGGCCAAATCAGGCGCACGGCCTCTGCTTTTCCGTCAAGCACGGCGTCCAGCCGCCGCCGAGCCTCGTCAACATCTTCAAGGAGCTGAAAAGCGACCTTGGCATCGAACCGGCGCCGCACGGCTTCCTCGAGCATTGGGCGAAACAGGGAGTCCTGCTGCTCAACAGCGTGCTGACGGTCGAAATGAGCCGAGCAGCCTCGCACCGTGACCGCGGCTGGGAGCGCTTCACCGACGCGATAATCCGGGAGGTGAACGCGAGGGCTGAGCCGGTCGTCTTCATGCTCTGGGGCAGCTACGCGCAGAAGAAGGCCGCGTTCGTCGATACGTCGCGGCATCTGGTGCTGAAAGCGCCGCACCCGTCGCCGCTGTCGGCGCACAGCGGCTTCTTCGGCTGCCGCCATTTCTCCAGGGCCAACGCTTTTCTCGAGAGCCGCGGCCTGGCTCCAATCGACTGGGCGTTGCCCGAGCCCGCAACAGCCGCGTAGAAGCCCACGCGATGGAGACGACCCAACTCGGCAAGACGAGCGCCTTGCCCGCTTCACCTGATGAGGCGGCGCTCGATTATGTGCCGAACCCGCGGCCCGGATCACTCTACCTCGTGCGCTTCACTGCACCCGAATTCACCTCGCTCTGCCCCGTTACCGGTCAGCCGGATTTCGCGCACCTCGTGATCGACTACGCGCCCGCCGACACCATCGTCGAAAGCAAGAGCCTCAAGCTGTTCCTCGGCTCCTTTCGCAACCACTGCGGCTTCCATGAGGATGTGACGGTCGGCATCGGGCAGCGCCTTACCGAAGAAATGAAGCCCGAGTGGCTGCGCATCGGCGGTTATTGGTATCCGCGCGGCGGCATGCCGATCGACGTCTTCTGGCAAAGCGGAGCCGCGCCCGAAGGTCTGTGGCTTCCCGACCAGGGCGTGCAGCCATATCGCGGTAGGGGGTAGGAATGCCGGGGGGGCCGAAAGTCGCAATATTGGGGGCTGGCTCGGTCGGCTGCTTCATCGGCGGCGCCTGGGCCGCCGCTGGTGTGTCGGTCACTTTCATCGGCCGCCGGAAGATCGCCAGTGACGTCGACGAACATGGCCTGACGCTCAGCGACTACAGCGGCTGGAAGGCGCATCTTAGGGCAGGCGACGTCGATTACCGCTGCGGCCCCGAGGCGCTGGATGAAGCGCAGGTCATCGCACTAACCGTAAAGAGCGGCGATACCGCCGCGGCCGCCGACGATATCGCCAAATATGCCACCGCTGGCGCGACCGTGATCAGCTTCCAGAACGGTGTCAGCAATGTCGACGTGCTTGAGCAAGGACTCGGCGGGCGGTTTGAGGTCGCTCGGGGAATGGTCCCCTACAATATCGCCTATCTCGGCAATGGCCGGTTTCACAAGGGCGTGGCAGGCGATCTTTATGCGGAACAGCGCGCGGGCGTCCGGGCACTTGCGGACGTAGTCGGCAGCAGCGCGGCGGCGCTCAAATTCTCGGACGACATGCTCGGTCTCGCCTGGGGCAAGTTGCTCATCAACCTCAACAATGCAGTGAACGCGCTCTCCGGCCATACATTGATCGAGGAGCTGAAGCGCCGCGACTATCGCCGCGTGTTTGCAGCCTCGATCAGCGAAGGGCTGGAGCTGCTCAAACGCGCCGAGATCGAGCCTGCGACGGTCGGTCCGATCTCCCCGGCGATGCTGCCGCGGATCATCAATTCGCCCGATTGGCTGTTCAACCGGTTCTTCCTCAAACAGTGGAAGATCGACGCCAAAGCGCGCTCGTCCATGGCCGACGACCTCACCGCCGGCCGCAAGACCGAGGTCGACCATCTGAACGGCGAACTGGTGCGGCTCGCCGAGCGGCTGCAACGTGACGCACCGGTCAATCGGGCAATTGTCGAGCTGGTGCGCAAGGCCGAAGCTGGAGCGGAGCCCCTCTCGGCGGTTGCGCTCCGGAAGGCAGCGCTAGGCCGCTAGTCCCTCAGCCGCCTGGCGCTTGGTCCAGGCGTAGAGACCGAGCACTGCGGCCGCGAAGACGATCACGCTAACCGCGTTCACCCAAGGATATTCTGCGATCACCGCCAGCGGCGTATCCTTGTTGGTCGCCGCAACGATGCCGGCGAAGACCACTCCGAACAGGCTCTCGCCGACAATCAGGCCGGTCGCGAGCAGCACGCCCATGCGCTGCGCGAATTCGGCATTGCCCGAACGGGCCGCCCATTTGTCGTAGAAATAGCCGAGCAGTGATCCGATCGGGATCAACAGTGTGAGTGCCATCGGCAGGTAGATGCCCATGCCGACTGCTAGCGGCGGAAGCGCGCCGCGCTTTGTCGCGCGCAGAAATTCATCGACCCCCACGACCACGACGCCGATTCCCGCGCCCCAGCCGATCAGTCGCCAGTCGAGGTTACCGCCGAGCACACCCTGCGCGATTGCCGAAATGAGCTGTGCCTGCGGTGCCGCCAGCGCGGTTTCCTTCGCTCCGGGCGCCCCCTGAAAAGTGAAGGCGGTATTCAGCACGTCGAGGATCGGCGGGATCACGACCGAGCCGAAGATCACGCCCAGCACCAGCGCAACCTGCTGCCGCCAAGGGGTCGCGTCGACCAGCTGACCAGTCTTCAAATCCTGAAGGTTGTTGTTGGAGATTGTCGCGACGCCGAACACGATTGCAGTCACGAAGAGCGCGAAGGCGACCAGCGACTTGGACATGTCGCCGCTGGCGTGTGGGAAAAGCAAGGCGAGAATCAGCGCGATGCCGAGCACCGAGAGGATGCCAACGCCCGAGATCGGGCTATTCGACGCGCCGATCAGGCCCGCCATGTAGCCGCACACCGCGGCAATCACGACGCCGGCGATCAGGATGTAGACGATGCTGATCGCGATCGTCGCGGCCGGACTGTCGGAAATCGGCGGAGTGCTCGCGAAGGCATGGAGCAGGAACCCGATGGGGATCATCGACACGAGAATCACCGCAGTCACGGTTCCGATCGGAATGTCGCGCTCGGTGATCGGCAGCGCTTCGCCGCGGCCGGCCTTGCGCTCAGCACTCGCTGCCAGCGCGCCGCGAATGCCGGCAATGATCGGTCCGATGATCCGCAGCAGCGTCCAGATCGCCGCAACGCCGATCGTGCCGGCGCCGATGAAACGCACCTTATGGACGAAGATGTCGCCGATGAAGTCGTCGAGGCTGGTGCCAGCGGGAATCGCTCCGGCGAGCGAAGTGTAGTGCGGCACCAGATAGGCCCAGCTGATCAGCAGGCCGACGAACATCGCGGCGCCAACGGCCACACCGACCAGATGCCCCACTCCGATCAACGCGAGGCTGAAGCTGGTCGAGACCTGCGTCGCGCCAGAGCCCACGGTGAACGACTTGCGCGCTGCCGCTGCGACCAGCTGCATCGCAGCGAGCAGCGCATAGCCGGCCGAAACGACTGAGCTCCAGATAATCATTGAGAGGCCGCGCTGGTTTTCTTCGGCTCCCCCGACTCCAGCACCAACCTTCAGCACCTCGGCCGCGGCGACGCCCTCGGGGTAGGGAAGGTCGGTCCCGGTCACGAGCGCGCGCCTCAGCGGCACCGAATACATGACGCCGAGGATGCCGCCGATGCCGATCACGGCCACCGACAGCCAATAGGGAAAGCCGGTCCACCAGCCGACCATCACCAGGCCCGGCAACACGAAGATGATCGCCGACAGCGTACCCGCCGCCGAGGCGATGGTCTGGACGATATTGTTTTCCTGGATGGTCGAATCGCGGAACGCCTTGAGCACCGCCATCGAGATCACGGCTGCGGGGATCGAGGTCGCGAAGGTGAGGCCGATCTTCAGGCCGAGATAGACGTTGGCGGCAGTGAACACGACCGTGATCAGCGCCCCAAGGATCACGCCGCGAAGGGTCAGCTCCTTGATGTTCTCGCCCGCGCGCAGGGCCGCAGTCGACCCCTCCCGATTCGCCATATTATTCTCCCCTAATGTCGGCGCAGCCGGGCGGTGCGGGGGTCGAGTGGCGGCGGATCGCCTGCCAGCGTCCCTCGTCCTTGACCCACACGTCGGTCAGCACCACGCAATCCTCGATGATCCGCCCGAGATATTTGAGCCGCCAGCGAGCTTGGACGGTGCCGATCATCAGATTCTCGAGGGCAGTCGCGTCCTGGACTTCGAGCTCGATGTCGTCGACTTCGCGCCGCTGGATCGCGTCGAGCCATTCGTCGCGGTTCATCATGAATGGGCCCGTCGAGCGCGTGCCGATCAGCACGAAATCCCGGTGAACGAGCGACTCCAGCCGCTCCATGTCCTTCCTGCACAGGGCGTCGCGCCATTCGCGTTCGAGCCCTTCAATCACCTCGCACTTCGGATTGGCCACCAGTCCCTCGTCTCCCAGCGGCCTTCTTAAGGCCGCACGCGGATAAAGCGAATCTCGCTTTCGTAACGATTCAGGACAAGCCCGGCGTCCGTCAAGCTCAGTGGCTCACCGTCGAACGCAGCCGTGCCGAGATCGTTGGCGTGGAAACGCAGCAGCAGATGGTGGCCGCGATCGGCGCTCAGCGGAAAATGGCCTCCGACGATGCCGTAGACCGGCACGAGTGGGTCAACGGCGGAGAGCTTGTGCCGGCCAGCTTCGACGCGACCCTGCTCATCAATCGTGACTCGCCCCGTTTCTCCCGTGGCCGCGTCGGTACCGATCGCGTCGAGGCGATAGCCTTCGCCAAAGCCCGGCGGTTCGAGGCTGATCGCCAGTTCCCCCGCGGGCGCAGGCTCGTCGCGCACCAGCTCGAAGCCCGGAGGCTTTGGCGCCGGGCGGGTCGTCAGTCGGACCGTCTTACCGTCGAAGCTCCAGTCGCCCTCGGCATTTTCGGATACGGCGCCATAGTCGAGCTGGTAGCGGAAGTGCCCGTCCGGCTTGAGATCCAGCGCCGCGCCAACTTCCATCTGGTGCGCCTGATAGAGACCGGCAACCGTCGGTGCCGGCGCCAGAAGGAAGGCCGCAGCGGCGATCATCAACGGCCGCGCATCAGCGCGCCGACCTCATCGGTCGTTAGCAGCACCTGCCGCTCCTGCGGCACCAGCGATCCGACACGCGACGAGGGCAGTTTGATCAGCACCCGCTGCACGGGTGAGGGCGATCCGCCTTCCTGCAGCAGCCGTGGCGGTTAGCCCGGGAGAGCTCGAGTCTCTGCGGATTATTCCCGCCCGGTTGCGCCCCGATGAAGATGCTGTTGTCGCTCACGCCTCACCTCCGCCGACCGCCTTCGCGCAGCAACTGCTACCGCGCAAGGGCGCAAGCGGGGAGTTGAGTGCGAACGGCTATTTCGCGCCGATGTTGATTCCGACGAATGCCTCGGGCGAAGTGCCGCGCTTGACCAGCAGGAGCACGCTGGACCGGCCGGCCTTGCGCGCCGCCTCGACCGCAGCCACGACTTGCGCTGGATTGGTCACCGACTGGTTGTTGATCGACATGATGAGATCGCCGCGCTGAAGACCCTGCTCGGCGGCATTGGCGTTGGGATCGACTGCGGTGATGATCACGCCATGCGCAGTCGGCGGCAGGTTCGCCGCGCGCGCAAGCTCCGGGGTGAGCGGCGAGAGCGACAAGCCAAGCGCCCGCTGCGGCGTCGGCACTGCGCTCGACGTATCTCCCTGGGTTCCGGTGCCACCGCCCGACAGCTTCGCGAGCTGGTCCTCTGTTGGCCGCTCGGCGACCTGCACCGAGACCGTTGCGCGCCGGCCGCTGCGGATGATCTCCAGCGGGACCCGCGTCCCGACCGGCGTATTGGCGACAAGATACGAGACGGTCTGGTCGGGCGTGACTTGCTGGCCGGCAACTTTGATGATGACGTCGCCCTGGACGAGGCCGGCGCGCGCTGCCGGGCCGTTGGGAACGACCGAGCGGACGAGCTCGCCCGTGTCCTTAGGAATGCCGAGCGCAGGAGCGAGGTCCTCGTCCACAGGCTGAAGCCCGACGCCGAGATAGCCACGCGAGGGTCGCTGGCCCTTCCTGAGAGCGTCGATCACCGGCTTGGCGGCTTCCGCCGGAATGGCAAGGCCGATCCCGACAGAAGCGCCGGTCGGCGAGATCAGCGCAGAGTTGATCCCGATGACGTTGCCGTTGAGGTCGAACATTGGGCCGCCGCTATTGCCCATGTTGATGGCGGCGTCGGTCTGGATGTAGCGGTCGTAGGCGCCAACGCCGGTGATGCTGCGGTGGAGCGCCGAAATGATACCGGCGGTGACGGTGCTTCCCACGCCATAGGGATCGCCGATCGCAATCACCCAATCGCCGACACGCGCCTTGGTGCTGTCGCCCCACTGCACGAACGGCAGATTGTGCCCATCAATCTTCAGCAGCGCGAGATCCGACGTCTCATCGCGGCCGACGATGCGCGCAGTATATTCCTGGCCCGTCGTCAACTTGATCGTGACGGTGTCGACCGTGCCCGTGCCGGTCAGACCCTGGATCAGGTGGTTGTTGGTGACGATATAGCCGTCAGGCGAGATAATGAAGCCGGAGCCCAGCGAGCCCGCTTCGCGTGTGCGCGGCTGCGCTCCGCCGCCGCTGCTGCCGCTATTGTCGTTGCCCTGCTGTTGCTGATTCGGGTCGAAGCGGCGGAAGAATTCTTCGAACGGGTCCGACTGCGCCTTTACCGGCACCCGCTGCTTGGTCGAGATGTTGACCACGGCCGGCTGAAGCTTGGCGACAAGATCGGCGAACGACATCGGGGCGCCCGCCCGCGGAGCGAGCGCTGAAGTGCCCGGCGCGTTTTGCGGCACCTGTGCGCCGGCCTGTCCCGTGGCGAGCGAGAATGCCGTTCCCCCGAGAAGCAGGGCCATGGTAACCCCATAGGCGTAGCGCACTTTTCCGGACTCCTTCGACCTCATCGATACTCCATCAATTGGGGTGATACGCAAGGGGCGCTAATCGCCCCTGGGGCTTAACCGCATTTGAACGCTAGCATTTCACTTCGCGCGTCCAGTGAATTCCCTCAAATAGTCATTCTGCGGCGACAAGATGATGTTCGTCTGCGCCGGCTTCTCCTGGCCAGGGTCGCCGATGAAGGTCGTCTGATAGCTTTGCATGGCGCGGTAGAAATCGTAGAATTGTGGGTCCTTGCCGAAGCTGGCCGCGTAGATCTTGGCGGCATCCGCGTCGGCCTGCGCACGAATGATCTGCGCTTGCTTGGCACCTTGGGCAAGGATTGAGCGGGCTTCCTGCTCGCGGGCCGTGCGCATGCGCTCGAACGCTGCCTGCAGCGGCGCCCCGTCGGGAAGATCGGTGCGCTTGATGCGAACGTCGATGATTTGCACCCCATACTGGCCGGCGATGCGGTTGAGGGAAGTACGAACGCTGTCCATGATGCCTTGGCGTTCCGCGGTAAGGAGCGAGGCGAATTCAATACGCCCGAGCTCGTTGCGCACTTCCGAACCCAGGATCGGCCGCAACTGCTCGCGCAGCTGCTCTTCAGTCCCGGCGCGGATGTACATCAATGTCGGATCAACGATCCGGTATCGCGCGAAAGCATCGACTTGGAGTCGCCGCTGGTCGGTGGACAGCACCTGCTGGCGCTGCATGTCCACGTCCTGGACTCGCTTGTCGATCCACACGATCTGTTCGGCAAAGGGAATGCGCCAGTTGATGCCCGCGCCTGCCGCACCGATCGGCCGTCCGGGCTTGTACTGGTTATAGATGCGCGCCGGCTTGCCGAAGCGAACGATGACCGCCTGCTTCGTTTCCGGAATGATCGGAAAGCTGCCGAGCAGCACCAGGAGCAGAAAGAAGCCAGCGACCGCAAGGACGAGCGGGCGGCTGCGGAGGAAGTCGGTCATTGCTGCCGGTCCTGCTGCTGTTGCTGCTTCTTCACTTCCGGAAGCGGCAGGTAGGGCGTCACTCCGGGCGCTTCGACGATCGTCTTGTCGACCTTTGAGAGCACCTGCTCCATCGTTTCGTAATACATGCGTCGGCGAGTGACCTCGGGCGCCAGCTTGTACTGCTCGTAAACCTTGTCGAAGGCGGTCGCGTCACCCTGCGCCTTCTGGCCCAGCTGAAGCGCATAAGCGTTGGCGCTGTTGATATATGATTGCGCTCTCTGCTGAGAGGCAGTGACCTGCTTGAACGCATCATTGACCGCGTCTGGCGGGTCGGCCTGCTTGATCGCGATGCCCTGTACTTGAATGCCCGATCGATAGGAATCGAGGATTCGCTGCATGCCCTCGACGACCTTGGTCTCGATCTCGGCGCGCCTGTCGCCCATCGCGTCGTTGAGCGTCACCTGGCTGATGACCGATCGCATTGCGCTTTCGGCGACTTCGTGGATCGTTTCGTCCGGCTGCGCCATCTGAAACAGGTAAAGTTCGGGACTGCGGATGTTCCAGCGCACCGAATAAGCAAGATCGATAAGGTTCTGATCGCCGGTCAGCATCAGATCGTCGTCGCCCGCGGAGCCCATGTCAAAGGACTGGATTTTCTCGACATCCACCTTCTTCACCCGCTCGATCGGCGAGGGCAGCGTGAAGCCGACACCTGGGCCAAGCGTGCGGCTGTATCGGCCGAACTGGCTCACGACCCCGCGTTGTCCCGGCGAAATTAAATGAGTGCTCGTAAAGACCAGCCATACGGCGACGAGGCCGATGGCGAGCCAGGTGATCAGCGAGCCGTTCGGCCGGCCAGGAAGACCTCCGCCACCGCCGCTGAAGCGGGCGCGACTGCGTCGCAGCAATTCGTCGAGCGCCGTGACGTTCGGGCCGCTGATGCCCGCGCGCCGCCCGCGCTTGGGTGGCTCACCCCAGGGGCCCTGGCCGCCGCCATCACCCGCCGGAGGCTCGTTGCCGCCGTCGCTGCCGCCTGAGCCCCAAGGCCCCTTGGTGTCGGTGAACAGGCCGCGCACGCGGTTGCCCCACCCGGATATCGTGTTCATCGCGGCTGAATATAGAGCCGCCGCAGGCGAAAAACAGTGGCAAGCGCCCCCGGGCTTCTTATGTGCGCGCCATGGAGCATCCAGCCGACCCTCTGACCGGCCTTCCGCACGAGGAGCGGATCCGTTCGCGCAAACTCGCCGGAGGGGTTGCAACCGTCATTGTCGACGCGACGGGGCTGAGCGAAGGCGAAGCTAAAAAGGTTGAGGACGAAATACGCATAGGCGCGCTTGCGATTGCCGGCGTGGCCGAGGCGCGCATTGCTATGACCGCCACTCAGCCGCACCGCACGCTCATCGCCATTGGCAGCGGCAAGGGCGGCGTTGGCAAGTCCACCGTGTCCGCGAACCTCGCAATCGCGCTGGCCAAGGTAGGAAAGAAGGTCGGACTGATCGACGCCGACGTTTACGGGCCGTCGCAGCCAACTTTGCTTGGCACGCACGAGAAGCCCACGGCGCAAAATGAGAAGCTGATCCCGGTCGAGGCGCACGGCATTCGCTTTCTCTCACTCGGCCAGTTGGTTTCACCGGGTCATGCGCTCGCCTGGCGCGGCCCGATGGCGACGGGAGCGCTCGCCAATTTGATGGACGCCGACTGGGGCGATTCCGAGCTGTTGCTGGTCGATCTGCCGCCCGGCACGGGCGATGTGCAGCTCTCGCTGATCCAGCGTTCGCGGCCCGCTGGAGCAGTGATCGTCTCGACGCCGCAGGACTTGTCGCTGATCGACGCTCGACGCGCGGTCGACCTCTTCAACAAGATGAGCGTGCCGGTGTTCGGGATCATCGAAAATATGGCAACCTACACCTGTCCGCATTGCGGCGAGGCTTCGCACCCATTCGGAACCGGTGGCGCCGAAGTCGCGGCGACGGAAATGGGCGTGCCGTTTCTCGGCCGTCTGCCGCTGTCGCTCGCCATTCGCGAAGCCTCCGACGCAGGAATTCCGCCGGCATTGTCAGAAAGTTCTGAAGCGCGCGTATTCGCCGAGATCGCCGCGAAACTGCTCGAGGCGTTGGAAACACCAGTCCACTGATGTGTTGTGAGCGCATGCCCCTCACCCGTGACCAGGATATTGCCGACTTATTGACCAATGCGCGCAACATCGCCGTTGTCGGCGCTTCGGATCGGCCGAACCGCCCCTCCTACGGCGTCATGAAATTCCTCCAGGACTGGGGCTATCGCGTGATACCGGTGAACCCCCAGATCACCGGCGAGCATGTGCTCGGCGAGTTCGTCTGGCGCGAGCTCGCGCAGATCGGCGTGCCAATTGACATCGTCGACATCTTCCGCCGCCCCGAAGCGGCGGCCGAAGCCGTCGACCAGGCGATCTTCGTCGGCGCGAAAGCGGTATGGATGCAGATCGGCGTCATCAACCACGAAGCAGCGGCAAAGGCCGAAGCCGCGGGCCTCGAAGTAGTGATGGACCGCTGCCCAAAGATCGAGATCCCGCGGCTGGGCGTGCCGCGGATCGCGGCGGAAGCCTAAGCGGCCCCCACCGTCATCTCAGGAACGAGCAGCGTCGGTGCATCGACGCCGCGGCGGAACTCGAGATCGCTGGCCGGCTCCAGCGATGCGAACATATCGATCAGATTCGAGGCAATCGTGATCTCCGCAACCGGCTCAGCAAGCTCGCCGCCGCGCACCATGAAGCCGACCGCGCCGCGGCTATAATCGCCGGTGACTGGGTTCACGCCCTGACCGATCAGCTCAATGATCAGCACCGCTTCGGGAAAGGCGGCGAGCAATTGCTCGCGGCTGCGCGTTCCTGCGTCGAGATAGAGATTGCTCGGGGAAGCGCCCGGGCTTCCGCCAACACCGCGCGCTGCATGGCCCGTCGGCTCGATCCCCAGCTGGCGGGCCGCCGCGCTCTCGGCGATCCAGCTCTTGAGCATCCCAGCGGCCACCAGCTCCTGCCGCGAGACGCGCACACCCTCGCCGTCGAACGGCCGCGACCGAAGCCCGCGCAGCCGCAGCGGATCGTCGACGATTGTCACGCCATCGGCGAACACGGCTTGCCCGAGCTTGTCCTGAAGAAAGCTCGTCTTTCGCGCGATCGAGGAGCCGCTGATCGCGCCCGCGAAATGGCCGAGGAGAGTGGAGGACACACGTGGATCGAACAGGACCGGATACTTGCCAGGTTTCGGCCGCGTCGGGTTGAGCCGCGCGACGGCGCGAAGGCCTGCCCGCCTTCCGATCTCCGCGGCGTTTTCGAGGTCCGACAGATGATGTGCGCTATGCCACGCGTGGTCTCGCTGCATCGTGGCGCCCTCGCCGGCGATCACCGCCGCCGAACAGCCGTGCCCGGTCGTGCGGTAGGCGCCGGAAAAGCCTCCCGACGTCGCCAGCGCGATGGTCGAGGCGGAAGCGCTCGCTCCAGCACCGCTTGAATTAGTAACGCCCTCGACAGCCAGCGCCGCCTTCTCGGCTTCGAGCGCTCGCGCCCGCAGCTCGGTCGGGTCCGGCTCCTGACTATCTTCCGCGTCGAGGAACGGCACCTCGCCCAACTCGAGCAATTCACCAGGGGCAAGACCGGCGAACGGATCCACGGGCGCTTCGCGTGCCATCGCCAGGCAACGCTCGACCAGTACGCCCAAGGCCTCTTCAGATAGATCCGAGGAGGCCACCGTCGCCGAACTCTGACCAACAAAGAGCCTCAGCCCGATCTGCTCGCCTTCCGAGCGGCTGACGCTATCGATCTCCCCAAGTCGCACCTGTACCCCGGACGAATGGTCGCCGGCGTAGAGTGCGTCCGCAGCGGTAGCGCCGGCGGCGATTCCGCGTTCGACCAGCGATTCGGCAATGCGGCGGGCAGCGTCTGGAGATTGCATGGGCCGCGCGACTAGCGCGCCGAGAGCCCGACGACCAGCATGCCAACGAAGACCAGCATTCCGCATGTGCGATTGGAGCGGAACAGCCTGAGCGCGAGCTCGCCATCCTTCGGATCGGCTCGCGCAACTTGGTTTGTCAGGTGCAACGCGGCGGGAATCACCGCCAGCAGCGCGATCCATTCAGGTCGGACCGACCACACCGCCGCTCCCCATAACAGCACCGCAATCACGTAGAAGACGCCAACGCCGAGCGAGGTTTTGTCCCCTAACCGCCGCGCCGACGACTTCACCCCGACGAGCGCGTCATCCTCGATATCCTGGATTGCGTAGAGCGTGTCATACCCGATCACCCAGGCAATGCTCCCGAACCAGAGGAGCAGGGGCGACCAGTCGAGGCTTCCCGTCACCGCCGGCCAACCAACCAGAGCGCCCCACGAAAAGACCAGCCCGAGCCACGCCTGCGGCCACCAGGTGATCCGCTTCATGAAGGGATAGAGCGCCACCGGTGCGACGCTGCAAAATGCGATCACCGCGGCGGCCCATTTGAGCTGGACCAGGACGATGAGGCCGATGAGGCACAGGATGCCGATCAGCACCCCCGCCGAACGGATCGACACGCGGCCGCTCGCAAGCGGTCGCAACCGCGTGCGCTCGACCCTCCTATCGAGATCGCGATCGATGATGTCGTTGTACACGCACCCGGCGCTGCGCATCGCGAATGCACCGAGCGCGAGCCACAGGAACAGATCCCAACGTCCGCCCACTCCGGCGAGCGCGACGCTCCACGCGCAGGGCCAGTAGAGCAGCCACGTGCCGATCGGCCGGTCGATCCGCATCAGGCTCGCATAAGGACGCAGCTGCGGCGGCAACGCGCCGATAAACCCGTGCCGCTCGCTGTCGGGAACGATGTCAGCGCTGGCGATCATCTGCGGAACTTATCTAACCTGCCGATCCTGCGGATGTTAACTTTGTGGTAAACGCGCTGAGCGCGTGAGTCGCCTGTACCCTCTAACGAGAAAAAGGGGCCTGTCATGGTCAAGCTTTCAAGCATCTATTCAATCGCCTTCGGGGCCGCGGCGCTTGCCGCTTCAAGCCCCGCTTCGGCAGGAGAAATCACTGGCGGGCCCAATCCCAAGTTCACGCCTGTCAACTCATATACAGCGCACTCGATATGTGCGTTCTCGGGGCAGGAGGACGGCCTCGCCCTGGTTGGCTTTGAAAACGGCCTGCCGATCTTCGAAGTCGTCGAGACCGGGCCGGGTCTGGTCCAAACCCCGAGCCACGAGAACTCTGCCGGCATCATCCACGAACCCGGAATTCCGGGAGATGCTTGCCGAGGCAACCTGCCTTAGGAGTAGACCCAGAAAAGGAAAGCCCCCGCTGCGGCGGGGGCTTTCAAAACGTTTCACCGCGAAATCTTCAAAGGCTAATGTCTGGGTGTTCCACCCATAGCCGACATTGGAACTGCAAGCTAAGCCGCGGCGATGCCCGCAACGCCTGCCTGGCCGCCCAAGAGTCTGCCGCGCCTGTTCGTCCGCCAGCCGCTAGCCGAGGGCGCAACCGTGGACCTCAATGCGGCGCAGGCCAACTATCTCGGCAACGTGATGCGGCTCGGCGCCGGCGCCGAGCTGCTGACGTTCGACGGCCAATCCGGGGAGTGGCTCGCACGAATCAGCGCCGCCGCGAAGAAGCGCATGACCCTCACCATCGAGCGCCGCACGCGCGAGCCGGAAGTGATCCCTGACGTCTGGCTCGCCTTCGCACCGGTGAAGCGCGCTCAGACCGATTGGCTGGTGGAGAAAGCGACCGAGCTCGGCGCCGCGCGATTGATGCCGGTGATGACTAAGCGGACGGTCGCCGAGCGTGTGAAACTGGAGCGCCTCGAAGCGATTGCGATCGAAGCTGCGGAGCAATGCGGGCGCACCCGTTTGCCCGAGATTGTCGAGCCAGTGACTCTGAAGCTTCTCGCCAGCGCGGACCGCCGTCTCTACTTCGCCGACGAGGCTGGTGGCGAACCTGCAGCTCGCACCTTTGAACCCGGCCCGGCTCTGATCCTCGTCGGCCCGGAGGGTGGCTTCACGGATGAAGAGCGCGCACTCATCCACGTTGCTCCCAATGCAGTGCCGATTTCGTTGGGTCCCCGCATCCTGCGCGCCGAAACCGCGGCGCTCGCTGCACTCGCCGCGTACATGGCCGTCGCGGGCGATTGGCGATAAGCTGAACTGGTACGTCCATAAAACGGATTTGCTGGCGCGGCCCCTTTGGCGCGGCTAATCGCGCCCAGCCATGACAACCCGCACCGACGATAATGCAAGCCCGCTCATCGAGAGCCGCGACGACCTCTTGTCGGTGTTCTCCGGCGGCGAAAAGCCGCGCGAACGTTGGCGCATCGGTACTGAGCATGAGAAGTTCGTCTATCGCATGGCCGATCACCGGGCGCCGAGCTGGGACGAGCCAGGCGGCATTCGCGACCTGTTAAATGGCCTGACCGAATATGGCTGGCGGCCGGTGCTCGAGAACGGAAAGATTATCGCGCTCACCGGAAAAGACGGCACCATCAGCCTTGAGCCGGCAGGCCAGTTCGAGCTTTCCGGCGGGCCGCTCGAGAACCTCCATCAGACCTGCGCCGAGGCGGCGCGGCACCTCGATCAGTGCAAGAGCGTGGGCGAGCGTCTGGGGCTCGGCTTTCTTGGGCTCGGCATGTGGCCGGACAAGGCGCGGAACGACCTGCCGATCATGCCCAAGGGCCGCTATGCGATCATGCTCAATTATATGCCCAAGGTCGGCAGCCTCGGTCTCGACATGATGTTGCGCACCTGTACCATTCAGGTGAATCTGGATTATTCGTCCGAAGCCGACATGGTTAAGAAGTTCCGCGTAGGCCTTGCCTTGCAACCCGTCGCGACGGCGCTTTTCGCCAACTCCCCATTCACCGAGCGGAAGCCCAACGGGTTCAAGAGCTTCCGCAGCCACATCTGGGAAGATACCGACCCTGACCGGACCGGCATGCTGCCCTTCGTCTTCGAGGACGGTTTCGGCTACGAACGCTACTGCGACTATGCGCTCGATGTGCCGATGTACTTCGTGTACCGCGACGGCAAGTACATCGATGCCGCAGGCGAGAGTTTCCGCGCCTTTCTCGACGGCAAGCTGCCCCAATTGCCGAGCGAGAAGCCGACGGTCACCGACTGGAACGACCATCTCTCGACCGCCTTTCCTGAGGTGCGACTTAAGAGCTTCCTCGAAATGCGCGGCGCCGACGGCGGCCGCTGGAGCCGCATCTGCGCGCTTCCGGCGCTGTGGGTCGGACTCCTCTATGACGATCAGGCCCTCGCTGAAGCATGGGACTTGGTAAAGCACTGGAGCATCGAGACTCGCGAGAAGCTCCGCCACGACGTGCCGAGGCTGGCACTCGAAGCGGTGACGCCCGATGGTCAGATGATGCGCGACTTCGCCGGTCGCGTGCTCGACATCGCTGCCGCCGGCCTCACCCGCCGCGCGCGCCTCAACAGCGCCGGCGACAATGAAGGTGGCTTTCTAGATCCATTGCGCGACGTGGTCGCAACGGGCATGACCCCTGCCGACCGCTTGTTGCACAAATATGAACATGAGTGGGGCGGCGACGTTTCCCATATCTACGAGGAATTCAGCTTCTGATGGACGCCGTCACGACCACCCGCCGCACGCTCTACCCGGCGATCGAGCCCTATGAGAGCGGAATGCTCGACGTGGGCGACGGCCACAGCCTCTATTGGGAGCTCAGCGGCAATCCGAGCGGCAAGCCGGTCGTCTTCCTCCACGGTGGCCCGGGCGGCGGTTCGAGCCCCGATCACCGGCGGCAGTTCAACCCCGACAAGTACAAGATCCTGGTGTTCGACCAGCGCGGCTGCGGCAAGTCGACGCCCTACGCCAGCCTGGATGCGAACACGACGTGGCATTTGGTCGAGGATATCGAGAAGCTGCGCACGCAAGTCGCCAAGGTCGACAAGTGGCAGGTGTTCGGCGGCAGCTGGGGCTCCACGCTGGCGATCGCTTATGGCGAGACTCATCCGGAGCGCGTCACCGAGCTGGTTCTGCGCGGTATCTTCCTGTTCGACCAGTATGAAATTGACTGGATGTACAAGGAGGGCGGTGCCAGCCAGCTCTACCCCGAGAAGTTCGAGGAATTCCTGGCAGTGATCCCCCAAGCCGAGCGCGGCAACCTAGTCGAAGCCTATCGTAAGCGGCTGACCAGCGACGACATGGAAGTGCAGCTCGCAGCCGCTAAGGCGTGGAGCAAATGGGAAGGCGACATCGTCACGCTCCTGCCCAGCCCCTCGACTATCGAGCATTTCACGAGCCCAGACGTCGCCGTCGCTGTCGCGCGGATCGAGAACCATTATATGGCGACCCACGGCTGGCTCGACGAAGGCCAGCTGTTGCGCGACGCCACGAAGCTGCGCGGAATCCCGGGCGTGATCGTCCAGGGCCGCCACGATTGCTGCACGCCGCCCGTCGCCGCCTGGAAGCTGAAGCAGGCTTGGCCCGAGGTCGAGCTCAACATCGTCCCCGACGGGGGCCATCTGTTCAGCGAGCCCGGAGTTCTCGACGGGCTAATACGCGCCACCGACAGATTCGCTGGGCTCTAGTCGAGAGCCAACAGCCGCCGCGCCGCAGCTTCGTCTTTACGCATCTCTTCGACCAGTGCGTCGATACTCTCGAACTTCAGCTCCGCGCGGATGAAAGCATGTAGCGCGACTTCCATCTGGCGGCCGTAGAGGTCCCCCGAAAAATCGAGCAAATGGGTTTCGAGCAGCTCCTGCGGCGGGTCGAAGGTCGGCCGCACGCCGAGGTTGGCAACCCCGGGGTGCTCACTGCCGTCGTCGAGTGTCGCGCGCACCGCATAGATGCCGTATTTCGGACGCTGGTAATCGCCGAGCACCAGGTTCGCGGTCGGATAGCCGAGCTCTCGCCCCCGCGCGTCGCCGTTCTGGACCACGCCTTCGATCGCATAGTCGCGGCTGAGCAGCTTGGTCGCCGTTCCGCTGTCGCCAGCAATCAGTGCCTCGCGTATCCGCCCCGAGGACACGCGGACTCCATCGATGAGAACCTGAGGCACAGTCTCGGCGATAACGCCGTGCTTCTCGCCCAGCGATTTCAACAACTCGGCGTCGCCCGTGCGCCCTTTGCCGAACGTGAAGTCGTCCCCCGTGACCACTCCGGCGGCGCCGACGCGCTTGGCCATCACTTCGGCGATGAACTCCTCGGCGTCCATTGAAGCGAGCGCCCGGCCGAACTCGAACACCAGCATCGCGTCGGCGCCGGCATGGGCGAACAACCGCTCGCGCTGGTCAAGCGTCGTCAGGCGAAAGGGCGGTAGATCGGGTTTAAAGAATCGAACGGGATGCGGATCGAAGGTGGCGACGACCATCGGCCGCCGCTCGTGGAAGGCGCGCGCCACGGCGCGGCCGACCACCGCCTGGTGGCCGAGGTGGAAGCCATCGAAATTGCCGAGTGCGACGATGCTTCCCCTGAGGTTCTCGGGGATGCCGCCGTCAAGGGTGAGGCGCTGCATTGAAGCGCGCCTTAGTGCGTCGGAAGGTGTTTGCGAAGCAGCCGATATTCGTGCGCTGCGAGATAGATCACAAACAAGTCGAAGACGCTCAGGGCGATTAGCGCGATCTCGTGCGTGTAGCTGTAGCGATAGAGCTGGTAGGCGATGAACCCGCCGAACACTGCGAAGCTCGCCGGATATGCCCACAGCTTCTCGCGCAGCAGACCGATGACCAGCGCCGCTTTCAGTAAGCCATGGCTCAGCAGGTAGAAGGCGTAGAAGTGCTGTTCGGAAAGCGGGAAGTACCGTGCGAGCCAGCTGTGCGGGTCGATCTCTTCGAGCCAGCGGGCGATCGCGTCGGTGCTAAACAGGTAGAGCGCGAGTCCGCCGGCGATCTCGATCACAGCGTGCGCACCCTTGAAGAGCACGCTGGTCACGAAGATTTGGTGGATACGCTGTTCCTGCATTTCGGCAGGCTCTTAGCCGCTTCGAGCTGGAAAAGTAGGATTTCGGCTGTCAGGGCGAACCTCGAAGCGAACGATTGCTGAGCTTCCCGGGATGGCTTGCGTCACTGCGAACACCCGTGACGATTCGAGCGCAGGCAGGGTGGGAGACTGCCGAGGACGAACCTTGCGAGGACCGCGGCCTTGACTCTCTCGGAAGCGAATCTTATCTGCGCCATATCCCGATCCACCGGTTACCCGGCGGCGCATTCGTGCGCGCGTCGGTTTTTCGTTTAACGGGTTCCCATCGAAGTAATACTTTGATGGGGTCCTAGGGTCGGGGCTTTTAGCGACGAGATGGGGCGTTGGGCCCTGTGGAGCTGAAGAAGGGTAAAGAATGGCTCGTATTGCCGGGGTCAACATCCCCACCAACAAGCGCGTGGAAATCGCGCTGACCTACATCCACGGAATCGGCCGCACCACGGCCAAGAAGATCACACAGCAGCTCGGCATCGGCGCCGAAAAGCGTGTCCAGGACCTCACCGACCAGGAGGTGCTGCACATCCGCGAGGCGATCGACAAGGACTTCACCGTCGAGGGCGACCTCCGCCGCGAAACCGCGATGAACATCAAGCGGCTGATGGACCTCGCCTGCTACCGCGGGCTTCGCCACCGCCGGGGCTTACCCGTTCGCGGCCAGCGCACGCACACCAACGCGCGCACCCGCAAGGGCAAGGCCAAGCCGATCGCGGGCAAGAAGAAGTAAACAAGCTTCTTCCGCCCGTCCGCAGCAGCTTTTGATACGATTGTAGGAACAAAATGGCCCAGGCACCGCAGCGCATCCGCAGGAGGGAGCGCAAGAACATCACGGCCGGCGTCGCTCACGTGAACGCCAGCTTCAACAACACCATGATCACCATCACCGACGCGCAGGGCAACGCAATCGCGTGGAGCTCGGCCGGAATGATGGGCTTCAAGGGCAGCCGCAAGTCGACGCCCTACGCCGCGCAGGTCGCCGCCGAGGACGCGGGCCGCAAGGCCGCCGACCACGGCGTCCGCACGCTCGAGGTCGAGGTCAAGGGTCCCGGCTCGGGCCGCGAAAGCGCGCTGCGGGCCTTGCAGGCGGTGGGCTTCACCATCACCTCAATCCGCGATGTGACCCCGATCCCGCACAACGGGGTGCGGCCGAGCAAGCGCCGCAGGGTGTAACGACTGGACCGGGCCCCGCTTTCGCGGGGATGCCGAGACAAGAATTTGAAATCGGGGCCCCCAGGCCCCCAACTGCCAAGGGATGAAAATGGCCGTCAACGCAAAGAACTGGCAGGAACTCAAGAAGCCCAGCGCGCTGGAGAAGAAGCAGGCCGGAGGCGACGCCCGCCGTCGCGCGGTCTTCGTCGCCGAACCGCTCGAGCGCGGCTTCGGGATGACACTCGGAAACTCGCTGCGCCGTGTGCTCCTCTCCTCGCTCCAGGGCGCCGCAGTTACCTCGATCAAGATCGACGGCGTGCTGCATGAGTTCTCGTCGCTCGCCGGCGTCCGCGAGGACGTCACCGACATCGTGCTCAACGTGAAGCAGATCGCGCTCAAGATGGAAGGCGAAGGGCCCAAGCGCCTGCACCTTTCCGCGACCGGCCCGGCCGACGTCACCGCGGGCATGATCGCCACCGCCGGCGATATCGAGGTCACCAACCCAGACCTCCTCATCTGCCACCTAGACGAGGGCGCGACGCTCAACATGGAGCTGACCGCGGACATCGGCAAAGGCTATCAGCCGGCCCAGGCCAACCGCCCGGCCGACGCGCCGATCGGCCTCATCCCGGTCGACGCGCTCTACAGCCCCGTGCGCCAGGTCGCCTACAAGGTCGAGAACACTCGCGTCGGCCAGGAGCTCGATTACGACAAGCTCACCCTGACCATCGAGACCGACGGCACTGTGACCCCCGAGGACGCGCTCGGCTATGCCGCACGGATCCTGCAGGACCAGCTGCAGCTGTTCGTCCACTTCGACGAATCGCAGGTGCGCATGGCCCCGTCGCCGATGATCGGCGCTGCAGTGCCGCTCGCCGAAGCGACCCCGACCGACACCAACCAGCTCAACCGCTACCTCCTCAAGAAGGTGGACGAGCTCGAGCTGTCGGTGCGCAGCGCCAACTGCCTGAAGAACGACAATATCATCTACATCGGCGACCTGGTGCAAAAGACCGAGGCCGAGATGCTCCGCACGCCCAACTTCGGGCGCAAGAGCCTCAACGAGATCAAGGAAGTGCTTGCGAGCATGGGGCTGCGGCTCGGGATGGATATCCCCGGTTGGCCGCCGGAGAATATCGAGGAAATGGCGAAGAAGCTCGAGCAGGAAATGCTGGGTTAGTCCCAAGGCTTTTTGATTCAGGAACATGGAAGGGCCGCTCCGTTGGAGCGGCCCTTTTTTTATGCCTTCGTTGCGCGAGCAGTCAGCAGGCGACAGACGGGTCGTAGGTCGGCTGGCCGGCGGCGTCGACGTAGTAGCAGTAGCCGCGGCTATCGCGATAATATTGGCGGCCGCCGATGACTGGTCCCTTGATCAGGACTCCGGCGGCGCCGCCAGCCAGCATTCCGGCGGCCGCGCCGGCGACCGGATCAACTCCGGCGGCGCGACCTACGACCGCACCCAGGGCGCCGCCGACAAGCACGCCAATCGTCGCCCGGTTCTCGATACTGCTCCTGCCATATGGATCAGTTGCGCAGCCGGCCAGCAGCAATGCCGTTACTGGAACTGGAAGAAGAGCATTTTTCACCGGTGCCTCCTTCATGTGCCCCGGTCGCTCAAAGGCAAAAGCGCGCGGCGCCGCGTCTCTGTTCCAACAGTGGCGGCGGAGGCTCTGAGACGTGGGCGTTCTCTTACCCCTGACGAGCCGATGCCTTAGCGAATTGCCGGGCGGTCCAGTCGATGAACAGGCGCACGCGCGGCGAGAGCTGGCGATTGCGCGGGTACAACACCGACACTGGGACCTTGGGGACTGAGTAGTCGGCGAGAACCTGGACGAGGCGCCCGGCCGCCAAGTCGCGCTCGATGTGGAAGAGGGGCATTTGCATCAGTCCGAGGCCGAGCAGGACGGCATCGCGCAAGCTCTCGGTTCCAGTCACGTGCAGCGGCCCGTCCATCTCAATCTGTCGCGCACCCTCAGCGCCCAGGAATTCGAGGGGAATCAATGCTCCGGTGGTAATCGAGCGAAGCCCTACGATGTGATGATCGGCCAAATCGTCCGGTGTTCGCGGTCTACCGAAGCGCTCCAGATACGAGGGTGCGGCAATCGTAATCCGCTCGAGCATGGCTAGGCGCCGCACGGCGAGATCGCTGTCTTTCAGCACCCCATAGCGCAGCGCGCAATCGACGCCCTCCTCGATGACATCGACCCAGCGTTCGCCTTCGCTCATCGCGAGCCTGATACCGGGATGATCGGAGAGAAATTGGGGAATTGCAGGCATGAGGAAGTGCCGTGCGAGCGTCCCCTGTACCTCGATCCGCAGAGTCCCCTTCGGTACCGCATCGCGGAACGCGCCCTCGGCATCTTCCACGTCGTCGAGGATCGCGAGACAGCGGCGGTAGTAGGCGTCCCCATCGAGCGTCGGCCGGACGGTCCTTGTCGTCCGCAGCAGCAGAGCGACGCCGAGCCGCTGCTCGAGCTGCTTGATCACCTGCGTTGCGGTCGAGCGCGGGATGCCGAGATCGTTCGCCGCTTGGGTGAAACTTCGGCGCTCGACGACCCGGGTGAACAGCCGCATTGAATCAAGCCGGTCCATGGCGCTCCCGATTGTTCGTTTCTTGCGAACAGTGTTGCTGTTGCTAGCCTGATTATCCGCTCCACCTCAAATGCCATTTGCGCTTTCGTCGACTCAGGCCGGCGTTCTCCGGCGGGCGCGGCCTGTCGCGTGCAACTCCAGCCCTAAGGAATCGCGCATGAAGATCGGCGTCATCGGCGGGACCGGACTCATCGGGTCCAAGGTCGTCGAAAAGCTCAAGCAGCACGGCCATGAGGCACTCGCCGCAGCGCCGAACACGGGCGTCAACACAATCACCGGCGAGGGCCTGAGAGAGGCCCTCGCGGGCGCGGAGGTCGTGGTCGACGTTTCCAATTCGCCATCATTCGAAGAGCGCGCGGCGATGGACTTCTTCTCGGCAGCAGGCCGGAACATCACGGCGGCGGAAACCGACGCTGGCGTCCGCCACCATATTGCCCTGTCGGTCGTCGGCACCGACCGCCTGCAGGACAGCGGCTATTTCCGCGCCAAGCTCGCCCAGGAGCAGGCGATCCAGCGCTCACCCGTCCCGTGGACGCTGATCCACGCCACCCAATTCTTCGAGTTCATCCGCACGATCGCCCAGGTCTCGACCGATGGCGGCGTGGTCCGCCTGCCGCCCGTCCAGTTCCAGCCGCTGGCAGCGGACGACGTCGCCAGCGCGATCGTCGACGTCGCGCTCGCTGAACCCCTCAATGCTACCATCGAGATCGCCGGCCCTGAGACCTTCACCCTCGACGCAGCTGTCGCCCAAGTGCTCGAGTACGACCATGACCCGCGCATGGTGATCGCCGATCCTTCCGCACCTTATTACGGCGTCCAAGTCAGCGAGCGGACGCTCGTTCCCGGCCCCGACGCGCGCCTCGGCACGACCAAGCTCGCCTGGTGGCTTGAGCACGTCCCGCCGCCGCCCCAAATGGCCGCTGCGGCGCCCGCGCCGGCGCACGCGCAATAAATCCAGCGGAGGCGACATGACGAAGAAGATCCTGCTGCAAACGACGATCCCGACGACTGAGGACGACTGGTCGATCGCTCGGTTCAGCCGCCTCGGCGCGCTCCTTGCCGGGCAGCGCGATCCCAGCGGCAATCCGCTCTACGCGCTCACCATGCGCGACCGCGATCCGCCCGGTCAGCCAGATTCGGTGCTCTCGACCATCGACAGGAGCGACTATGACGCGCTCTGGCTGTTCGCAGTCGACACTGGCGACGGTCTCACCGCTGCCGATTGCGAGGCGATCTCGCGCTTCCGCCGCAGCGGCCGCGGACTCATGGTCACGCGCGATCACATGGATCTGGGCTCGTCGGTCTGCACTTTGGGCGGCATCGGGGACGCGCATTATTTTCACTCGAAGCACCAGGACCCTGACCCTGCGAGACGCCGGCGCGACGACCCGTACACGACTTACATCGACTGGCCGAACTTCCACTCCGGAGCGAACGGCGACTATCAGAAGGTCGAGATTGTCGGACCACCCCATCCGGTGCTCGCAAACGCGGAGTCGCCGACGGGCTTCATCCGCTACCTGCCCTCACACCCGCACGAAGGCGGCATCGGCGCGCCCGAGGGCGAGGACGCGCGCGTGATCCTTCGCGGGCGGAGCATCGTCACCGGCATGGACTTCAACATCGCCGTCGCGTTCGAGCCGGGCGAGCATGGCGGGCCGGCCATCGCCGAGAGCACATTCCACCATTTCGCCGACTACAATTGGGACCCGAGCTCCGGCGCCCCGAGCTTTGTTAGCGAGCCTCCTGGCGGCGGGCTGAAGCGGGTGCCCGAGGCAATGGCGGATACGCACCGTTATGTCCTCAACATCGCCGCCTGGCTGTCCGGTGCGCTGAAATTCGAATTGCGTCGACAGGCGGAAATACGGAACGAATTGGCCTCAACGCTCCTGCCGTAGCGGTGGCACCGAACATGAAAGGCTGGTCGAACGACGAATTAAGACCATATGGTTCTGGCCGTAGCTGCTTGCTGCCGGTTGAGGCGGGCTCTTTCAAATATGCTATGGGAGTCGTGCGGCAGGGGGTGAACATGAGCGAGCGGTTCGAGCGGCACCGGCAGCCGTGGCGGCAGGATGAGATTCAGAAGCTACATCAGCTTGCCGGCAAGGGCATGTCGGTACGAGCGATCGCCAAGGCTCTCACGCGGAGCGAAGAATCAGTGAAGGACCGCGCAAAGCTCGACCGGGTGAAGATCGCGAAGCTCAGATGATCTGCGTGGCGCGTTAGGCCACAAGCTTCGCCGCCCGCGCCTTGATCAGTTTGAGGTCGCGCAGGAACAGCCGTTTTGCTTCGTTTCGTGATGCCTCGTCGGGCGCGCGCAGGATCGAGCTCGGGTGAACGGTCACCCAGCATTCGCTCCCGTCTGCCAGCGTCAGTGGCTCGCCCCGAACCTTCGAGATCGTCACCACTTTCCCGACCAGCGAGCGCGCTGCAGTCGCTCCGAGCGCCACCGTCACCGGCGGCCGGAGCAGCTCGCGCTCATGCTCGATCCACCAGCGGCAGGCGGTGATCTCGCCGGAGTCAGGCTTGTTGTGGATCCGGCGCTTGCCGCGCGGCACGAATTTGAAATGCTTGACGGCATTGGTGACGTAGACTGCCGAGCGATCGATGCCGGCCTTCTCCAGCGCCGCATCGAACAGCACGCCGGCAGGCCCGACGAACGGACGGCCGGCGAGGTCCTCCTGATCGCCCGGCTGCTCGCCGACGAACATGATCGCCGCGTCAAGCGGCCCCTCGCCGAACACGGTCTGCGTCGCGTTGCGGTAGAGCTCGCAGCGGGTGCAGGCGCGCGCGTCCTTGAGCAACTCCTCCCAGGCGGTGCGCAGGTTGCTGCGCGGCTCGACTCGCCGCTCGACTTCCAGTGCGTGAAGCAGTCCTTCGCTTGCAACATCGGCCATCGTTTCTGCAAACGACCGACCCCCCTCGATGGTGCCGTCTTGCTGCGCCGCGTGCGCACCCTTAGTCACGACGCATGACCCGCCTCGCCCTCCGCGCCGCTGCTTCGCTCCTACCGCTCCTCGCGCTTGCCGCCGCACCGCCGCCAGTCACACCGATGACCCCAGACGTGGTCGCGAGCTACGACCCGGTCCTGCCCGAAGCGGATTATGTGAAGCGCGTCGTGATGGTGCCGATGCGCGACGGCACCAAGCTCTACACCGTCATCGTCATGAAGAAGGGCACGCGCAGCGGACCGATCCTGCTGTCACGCACGCCCTATGACGCCAAGGGCAGCGCCGACCGCACGGCGAGCCAGTCCGCCGTCGACATCCTTCCGATTATGTACAAGGAGTTTGTCGAGGACGGCTATATCATCGTCCACCAGGACATTCGCGGACTCCATAATTCTGAAGGCCAGTTCGTGATGAACCGGCCGATCGTCGGCCCGCTCAATCACACGGGGATCGACGAGAGCACGGATGCCTATGACGCGATCGACTGGCTGGTGAAAAACGTGCCGGAATCGAACGGCAAGGTCGGGACGATCGGCTCCTCTTATCTCGGCTTCCTGACGCTGGCGTCAGAGATCAATCCGCACCCCGCGCTCAAGGCCGCAGTGCCGCAAAGCCCGATGGTCGATGGCTGGATGGGCGACGACTGGTTTCACAACGGCGCCTTCCGCACCGGCAGCCTCGACTTTGCCGTATCGCAGAGCACCGCCAAAGCCGAGGGCAAGGGCCTCGCGACCGGCACGGGCGACGATTACACGCGCTATCTCGAAGCGGGATCGATGGCCGATTATGCGCGGCGCCTGAAGATCGACCATTATCCGTTCGTCCAGAAGCTGTTCCAGAACCCGGCCTACACCCAATTCTGGTCCCTTCAGGCAGTGGACAAGTGGATGGCGGCGCGGCCGCTGACGGTCCCGACTTTGATCGAGGTCGGCCAATGGGACCAAGAGGACAGCTACGGCGGCCCAGCGGTCTACAAGGCCCTCAAGGACAAATATGAGGGCACCGAGCTGCTCCACCTGGCAATCGGGCCGTGGCGGCACTCTGGCGCTAATCATTATGGCTACGACCTCGGCGCGCTGACCTTCACCGGCGACACCGCGCTGGAATGGCGCGTCAAATATGTGAAGCCCTTCTTCGACCATTATCTGAAGGGCGCGCCGGATCCGCACACGCCGCCGGTCCTGACCTACGCCACCGGCGTCAATCGCTGGGAGGAAAGCCCGCGCTGGCCGATGGGAGCGCCGACGCCGCTCTATCTAACCGCGGGAATGAAGACGAGCTTCACTGCGCCGGCCGCCGCCGGCCACGACGACTACGTCTCCGACCCCGCAAAGCCGGTGCCGTTCATCCCGCGGCCGATCAGTAGCGGCGATCCCGACCAGTGGAAGCCCTGGCTGGTACACGACCAGCGCTTCGTCTCCGACCGTCCTGACGTTCTCGTCTATACCGGCGAGGCGCTCACCAAGCCGGTGCACATCATGGGGGCGCCGCAAGTCGACCTGTTCGCTGCGACCAGCGGCACGGACAGCGACTGGGTGGTCAAGCTGGTCGATGTCTATCCCAACGAAACGCCAGAGGAGGCGTCACAGGGATCAAAACCCAGCATGGCCGGTTTCGAGCTGCCGATCGGGATCGAGATCTTCCGCGGCCGCTACGTCGACAACTTCGCCAAGCCACGCGCACTCAGGGCGGGCAAGGTCGAACATTACCATTGGGGCCTGCCCAACGTGAACCATGTGTTCCTGCCCGGCCACCGCATCATGGTGCAGATCCAGTCGAGCCTGTTCCCGCTCTACGACCGCAACCCGCAGACTTTCGTGCCGAACATCTTCTATGCGAAGACTGGCGACTACCGGTCTGCCAGACAGAGCATTTATCGCGGCGGCTCGACTGCGAGCGCAGTCTATCTGCCGATCGTGCCCTAGGTCGCGACCTTTTCCTCGATCTTGCGCTTGATGTGATCGGTCGGTGGCTTGTGGATCGAGCGGTAACGTGCCTCGACCAAGGAATAAGCGCCGAACAGTAGCAGACCCGCAGCGACTGGAGATTGCAGCGGCCCACGCAACGTATCCAGCGCCTGCTCCAGCCCGCCGGCTTCCGCCGCGCTGTGATCGAGGGCGGCGCGGGCGAGCAGCCAGGCGACAGTTAAGAAGATCACGCCGCGCGCGGCATAGCCGATGCGCCCAAGCCATTTAGCGAAAGGTCGCTGGGCAGCTTCGTCGAGATGGCGAAGGAAGGTGCAAGTTACGGCCTTATAGAGCTGAACAAGCCCGGCGCCCGCGAGCACTGCGGCTGATACGCCCAGCGCAAGGTCACCGGCCGGCAGATGGAGCGCAGTCGCAGCGTTCTGCTGCACACCGCCGACGCCGGCCCGGCCGGCGAGCATGATGCGCAGCCCTTTATAAGCCAGGAACAGATAGATTGCGCCGCTAGAACCGGCAGCGATCCGCCGCCGCCAAGCCTTGGGACGATGGCGGCCACTATCCATTCCGAACCAGGCATCGCTGACGCGCCACAAGCCGTATCCGGTCATTCCGGCAATGAGGAAAATCATCAGCCCGCGGCCGAAACCCCGTTCCAGATATTCCATTGCGCCGGTCAGATCCTCGGTGCGGCCGGTCCCGATCACCAGCAGCGCGATGACAATGTAGAGAAGACCGCGAACGACGAAGCCGAAGCGCGCCAGCCACTGGAACTTCGTCTCGCGAGTGAGGTCTTCGGCCACCTCAAGACAACGCGGCAGCCTGCTCCTTCGGTCCGTTGGTCATACGCTTGCCAAGGACGAGCTTGAAGACCGCGAATGCAACAAGGGCGAATAGGGCGCTGGCGACGTGGATCAGCCAGAAGGTCGTGGTCGGAAGGCTCGAGTAGAGGCCGCCGACATAGCCGACCACCGCGTTCGCAATGAAGAATGACAGGTAATAGAGCCCGATCACCGTCGCGGTGATCTGCTTGGGTGCGATCTTCGAGAAGAGCGCGAGGCTGATCGGCAGAACATGCGCGAAGCCGATGCTGTTGCACAGCTCGAACATCATCGGCCAGATCAGACTGATCTTGCCGCCGTTCGGCTGCGTCAGTGCGGCCATGAACAGACAAAGGCCGCCCGCCACAGTGAAGACGCTGCCGATGATGATCTTCGTGATTTCGTCGGGTTCCCGGCGCCGCGTTCCGTACCATTTCCAGAAAGCGGCGACAGCGACGAGCATCGTGAAGCTTACGGCGGCATCGAGCGTGATCAGCCAGCTGCTGGTGTTGTTGAGCAATGTCAGGTCGAAGTGCTGGTCGCCCCAAGTGAGGTAGGCGTTGAAGATTTGCTGGTTGGTCAGCAGCGAAACGGCCATGACCGGAATGAGGATGATCAGGTACAGGACGCATCGCCAGTCGTCCCGGGTCAGCGGCTCGCGCAGGGCGGGTTCGTCGCTCGGCGCAACGAGCTCCTCCGCCGGCAGGTAGCGGCGGCCCGACAGATAGATGATAAGTCCGAGCACCATCACCACGCCGGCACAGCCGAAACCATAGTGCCAGCCGACTTTTTGGCCCAGCGTGCCGGAAATCAGCGGCGCCACGATCACGCTGACGTTGATGAAGATGTAGAAGATCTGAAACGCCATGGCGCGCCTGAGGTCATTCTGACGATAGAGCGCTCCGACCTGGGTCGCGATGTTTCCCTTGAAGGCGCCAACCCCGAGCAGCAGCGCCAGGAGCGCGAACACGAAAGCAGATTCGATCGCCATCAGGAAATGACCGATGGCCATCAAGACGCCCCCGAGGATCAGCGTCTTGTCACGACCCAACCATTTGTCGGCGATGATTCCGCCAAGGATCGGCGTTCCGTAGACCAGCGACGTGTACGTGCCGAAGATCGCAGACGCGAGCGGCTGGCCGGCCATTCCGTTATAGATGTGGGCCTGCAGCCAGTTGAGGCCGATGACCTTTTCCATTCGGCCCGGCAGGAGCAGATAATTGACCATGTAGAGCACGAGCAGCGTCTGCATGGAATAATAAGAGAAACGCTCGCATCCCTCAGTGAAACCGAGGTAGCCGAGCCCCTTAGGATGGCCGAGGAACGCGCGGTCGTTGCGGTCGACCTGTTCAAGGTCGGGAGTGGCTTCGGCAACACTCATCGGACCTCCAAATGCGCGATGTCGCTCGACGGACCCGGTTCGAGGATCCGGCCGAAGCTCTGCGCGAACAGCAAAGCCAGGACTCCGCCGGCGGCGCCGATACCGGCGTGGAGCGTCCAGAAGGCAACCGGCGTCATCTTTTCGTAGAAGGTGCCGATCCAGCCGATCAGATTGTTGGCGACGAAGAGGGTGAGGAAGCTTGCTCCCATCATCGTCGAGTTGATCTTCGGCGGCGCACAGCGCGAGACCAGCGCGAGCAGGGGCGGCCACATGTACATGAAGCCGAGGCCCTGGACGGCGCAAAAGAGGAACGGCCAGACCCACAATACTTTGCCGGAGCCGTATGCGGCGATTGCGGCGACCAGGATCAGGTTGGCGCCGCCGCAGATGAAGCCTCCGCAGGCGATCTTGATCATCTCTGTTGGCTCGCGGCCGCTGCCCCGGCCCTGCCAGGCCCACAAAGCGAAGAGCAACGGCAGTCCGACGATGCTGAACAAAGGGTCGATCGACTGGAACCAGGGAATTGGCACCTCGAACGAGCCCGCATGCATGTTGCCATGCTCCTGAAGCCAGACCGGCAGGACGTTCGCGAGCTGATAGTAAGCGATGTAGGGAAGCACCGTGATTGCCATCGCAGCGACCAGAGCGGCGATAATCTTGAAATCATTGGTGGTGAGCGGCGCGGCCGCGGCGCGCGCCTTGCGCGTCACCCGAGCGGGAAGATGGCGATAGCCGCTGAGGTAGGTGGCGAGCGCGCCGAGCATGAACAGGGCCGCTGCGCCAAAGCCGAAGTGCCAGCCGTAGCGTTCGCCAAGGAAGCCGCAGAGCAAAGGGCCGGCAACCGCACCAAAGTTGATCCCCGTGCTGAAGAGCGCGAATCCGCGCGTGCGCCGCTCCTCATCGTCCGGCGGATAGACGCTTCCGACCTGCGCCGAGATGTTCCCCTTGAGCAGCCCCGAGCCCATGATCAGCAGCAGGAGCGCCAGCAGGAAACTTTGGTCGAACGCCATTGCGAGATGACCGCCGCTCATCGACAAGGCGCCGAGCACTACCGCGTTGCGCTGGCCAATCCGGTCGCCGAGCCAACCGCCGAGGACCGGCGTGAAATAAACGAAGCCCGAGTAAAGGCCGAAGATCTGTGAGGCGAGCGCTTGCGTCGACAGAGGCCCAAACGCCCCTTCGATCACCCCGCGGAAGGCCGCGAAACCGGCAACATGCTCGATGTGACCGGGCAGCAGCAACTGATTGACCATGTAGAGCACGAGCAGCGCGCTCATGCCGTAATAGGAGAAGCGCTCCCAAGCCTCGGTGAAGGCGAGATAGGCTAGGCCCGTCGGATGGCCGAAGAAGCTTCGATTGCTGCCTGAATCGCGCAGCGGAACAGCATGGACCGTGCTCAACGAACGCGCCTCCCCCCGAGAGTGCGCGGCTCCTACCAAGCCAATCGGCGCGCTGACAGTGAATTTCTACGGACGGGCGGGGCGCTGGAGGCTTACTGTTCGGGCGCCTGGTTGGCCTGCGATTGCTCCTGGCTCTCCTGCTTGGCCCGGTTGATCTCCTGGATCAGACAGCCGGTGTGGCCGCCGGGGCCAACGGCCGAGCAGCTGCCCGTGCCGGTATTGCCGACGGTCGTTAGCGCCTGCGACTGTCGCGCCCATGACTGGCGCTGCTGGCGGCTGCCCTGCAGCTGCTGATTCTTGGGAAGACGGTAACGTTCGCTTTCCGGGCGCCGACTGCAAACGACGATCTCGCTCTCGGTCGAGCGTGGGCACGGGTCGTTACCGTAGACAATCACCTCCGCTTGGGCGGATTGCGCCGCTGCGGGTGCGGGGAGCAGCGCTAAGCCGCCGGCCATGGCCGCGGTCGCGGCAAAACTGAACATGAGCCTGGTCATCGCTACGCGTCCTTTCAAGATTCCAGCGGCTGGGGCCGCTTTTCGTTCCTCATATGCGCTTGGAAAGCCCGATTGCCACCCTGCAGCACGCACGGATCGCCGCAGTTAGCAAAGGATAGCCAAGCGCTTGTGCCGCACCTGCTTCGCGGGCAGTGTCGCGATGCTCGAGCTCCTCGGCGCGAAACTCGGCGATATCGGACGCAAGCTCCGGATCGTCGTCGCCGAGCTCGCCCAACTGCTGACTGTAATGTTTGTCGATTTCGGTCTCGATCGCATCGGTGCAGGCCAGCGCCGCCTTTTCAGACATCAAAGCAGTGGCTGCTCCGAGCGCGAAACCAGCGACATTCCACAGCGGCTGCAGCGCGGTCGGCCGGACTCGCCGCTCGGCCATTAGCTCGTTGAAACGTTTGAGGTGCCGCTCTTCCTGCGCCGCCATTCGAGCGATCAGCTTGGACTCGGGTGCGTTGCGGCGGAGCACTGCGAGCTGGCCGGCGTAAATCCGCGTTGCGCCATATTCGCCCGCTTGGTCGACGCGCAGCATTGAAGCGGCGTCGGCGCGCCGGTCGCCTGGGCGCCAGCTGGTCACGCGCGTTTCGCCCTAAGGCTGAGGATCAGGATCAGCGCCGCTCCGCCGAGCGAAAGAATCGCGTTCCAGCCGGCCATCGAGATGCCGAGGAAGCGGAATTGGACCTCGTCGCAGCGGACCAGCGGCGCGTGCGTGATCTGTTCGAGCAGTTCAGCCGTGCTCAGACCTTTGGTGGCCATTGCAGTGCACTGCGTGAAACCTTCGAAAATCTTGGCTTCCACGCCAGCATGATAGACGCCGATCGCACCGGAAACTGCGATCGCCAAAGCGGCGAGGAGCGTGAAAGTGCGAGCCCCCGACGATTCTGCCGGCCCGGTAAAAGCGACTGCGGCGAGCAGGATGGCGGCGGCGTGCGGCCAGCGCTGCCAGTAGCACATCTCGCACGGGTGCAGCCCGCCGAGATATTGGGAGGCGAGGGCTCCGCCGAGCAGCGCCGCCGGAAGAAGCAGCGCGATCAACCGGGCGGCTGCGGGAGCGGACAGCCCGCCTGAGCGACCCGAACCGGCGGCGGCGGCTTCGCTCATGCGGGCCTAGTGCGTCTTCTTCGCCGGCGCCGCAGAGGCGATATAAGGCGGCGAGGCCAGCCTCTTCAGCGTATTCATCGCATAATAGAGCTGGAAATCCTTGATCCCCTTCTTCTCCAACTCCGCGGGCTTAGCGGCGAAACGCGGATCGGGGGTGTCGTCGCCCTCGAGCAGCTTGTCCTCGACTTTGGCCTGGGCGAGCAGGTGACGGCGCAGGTCCGCCTCACGCACGACCTTACGGTCCTTGTAGTCGGGATCAGTGAGCTGCGGCACAATGACGTCAGGCTCGATCCCGCCGGCCTGCACCGAGCGACCCGAGGGGGTGTAGTAACGCGCGGTGGTCAGCCTCAGCGCAGCCTCAGGCCCAGTCTGTACAACGGTCTGCACCGAGCCCTTGCCGAAGCTCTTCTCGCCCAGGACCAGCGCCCGGCGATGGTCCTGCAGCGCGCCGGCAACGATCTCCGAAGCCGACGCCGTGCCCGCGTCGGTCAGGACGATGACCGGCAGGCCATGCGCCATGTCTCCAGGCCGCGCATAATAGCGCTCGATGTCGTCTTTGGTGCGGCCGCGCTGCGAGACGATCTCCCCGCTTTCGAGGAAGTCGTCCGCCACATCGACCGCCTGGTCGAGCAGGCCGCCAGGATTCGAGCGCAAGTCGACTATGTAGCCGAGCGGATGGCCGCCGCTCGCTTTGTCGATCGCGACCAGCGCCGCCTTGGTCTGGTCCCCGACATTGCCCGAGAAGGTGTTGATGTTGATGTAGCCGATGCCGTCCTTGATCTCCCACTTCACGGGGCGAAGCTCGATCCGCTCGCGCTTCATGCTGACGTCGAAAGGCTTATCGCGCCCGGGGCGGACGATGGAGAGGGTGATGGACGTCCCCGGATCGCCGCGCATCTTGGCGACCGCATCGTCAAGGTCGAGCCCGTAGACCAGCTCGCCATTGATGTGGGTGATATAATCGCCGGCCTTGATTCCGGCCTTCCAAGCGGGCGTGTCCTCGGTGGGAGCGACGACCTTTACCGCGCCGTCCTCGATCGAAACGGTGAGGCCGAGGCCGCCGTAATTGCCGTCGGTCGTGGTCTTCAACTGATCGAAGTCGCTTGCCTCAACGTAGGACGAATGCGGGTCGAGCGCGGAGAGCATGCCGTCGATCGCGCCCTTGATGAGCGTCTTGTCATCGACAGGTTCGACGTAATTCGCCTTCACCCGCTCGTAGACGCTCATGAATTTCTCGAGCTCCTGATAGTTCGTCGTGTCAGCCGCAGCGAAGGAGCTGGCGGTGACGGGCACCAGGGCGAGCGCTCCGACGAGCGCAATCGAAGGAAGAAGCTTGGCATTGAGTCTCATGGTCGCGTCCTAAACCGGCGGCTCACGCGTCTAGCCGCCTTTCGCCTTATTTGACAGAGATTCAGATGAACCTGCGATGAGAGCAGGCGAGATTCGACGCCCATTCTGGGACAATTCGACCTGCAGCGGGCCCAGCGCCCGGCCGATATCCTGCCCGAGCTGCACGCGCTCGCCGGCATGGAAGGATGAAGTGACATTGACGATGAGGCTCAGCCAGCCGCCGCCATGGTCGATGATGAGGACTCCGTCATAATCGCGGAACGGCCCTGAGAATTTGACGATCCCATCGGCGGGCGCAGTCACCGGCATGCTGCGAAAGGTCGCCAGCGTCAGTCCGCGCGAGCGGACACCGCTGTCGTTGACGGCGGCCAAGCCCTCGGTGACCGGCGCTGCGGCTGGCAACTGATAGGCAAAGGGCAGGCGCATCGCGCCGCCTTCAGCACCGAAGGGGCTGGGCAGCGCCGGCTCTTCCGCGGCGAGCTGACCGGCCACACGGCGGATCGACTGGGTCCCCGCCTCTTCTCCGCGGAGCCTCTCGACATTTTCGCCGGCAGCCATCGCCACGTCGCTCGTACCCAGTGCCTGCCCGCCCGAGGAGAGCAGCTGGCGAAGCGCCTTCTGCTCGAGCGCGGCAAATTGCTGGCGCTTGGTGACGATATCGTCGCGGCTGCGCGCAAGCTCGGCTTTGGCGGCGAGCGCGGCCTGCTGAAGCCGCTGTCCTTGCGCCAGCTGCGCCGACACACGGCTCGTGCGGCTGCGGATCACTGGTAGCGTGGAATCAAGCAGAAGGCGCACCTCGACCAGCTCGTCAGTGCTGCCCCGGTCGGCGAGCACGAGCAAAGGCGGCCGCTGGGCCATGGTCGCCAGGCCGGCGAGAAGCAACGAGACCGGTTGCTGCTCGGCTGCAAGCTGTCGCCGGTTGGCTGCGACATACGCAGAAGTGAGCTGGAGACGTGCGTCGGCGGCGCTTATCCGTGCCTCGGCGGCCTCGATCGCCTGCGCGGCGGCGGCTTGCTGGGCATGCAGCCGATCCGCCTCGTTGCGCGCCTGCGATGCCGCTTTCTCGAGTTTGTCGGTTTCCGCCTGTGCCGCGGCCTGCTCCGCTAGCGCTTGCCTGAGCGCTGCATCGAGCGGCTCGCCGCCGCCTTGCGCAAGCGCGCTGCCAGCGAGGAGCGGAAAAAGGACCAGGATCGCAAGGCGGCGCATCGCGCTAACCTTCGCGATGATAGGGGTGGTTCGCAAGGATCGATGTGGCCCGGAACAATTGTTCGGCGAGCATCGCGCGGACGAGCAGGTGCGGCCAGGTCGCCGGTCCGAACGACAGCAGCAGGTCGGCACTTCGCCGCTGCTCTTCGTGATGCCCGTCGGCGGCACCGATCAGGAAGCGCGCCTCACGCTTGCCGCTGTCGCGCCACCCCTCGAGCTTCTTCGCGAACTCGATCGAGGATAGCGCCTGACCCCGCTCGTCGAGAACGACTGTGACGCTGCCCGGAGGCACATCCGGGACCTTACCGCCCTGATCGGGCAGCTCGGTCATCTTGGTCGGCCATGGGATGCGCTTCAGATAGCGTTCGACCAGCTCGGCCTCCGGGGAGCGGCCGATCTTCCCGCGAGCAACGATGTGGAGCAGCACTTACTTTTGATATGCGGGCGAGCCGAACGGCCATGCGAAGACGGATTTGAAACCGTCGTATATCGCGCGAGCGGTCTCGGCGATGGTGCGCGGCCGATCGGTTCCGCCGCGGGCGAAGATCGCGACCGCGACGCGGCGTCCGTCGGGCAGAGTGATGAAACCGACATCGTCGGTCAGCCCGTCAAGCGTGCCGGTCTTATGCTCGACCGGAGTTCCGAAGGGCAGCAGCGACTTCATCCGATTCTTTCCGGTCTGGCAGCGCGCCATCAGGTCGAGCAGGTAATTGCGGCTCTCCGGCTTGATCAGCTCAGCCTTGTAGATGCGCTTCAACAGGTCGACCATCGCCACCGGAGTGCTGGAATCGCGACGGTCCCAAAGATCGCGCTTCGAGGTGAGGAGCTGGGAAATGGTGCGGTCGACGCGAAGGCCGCTGACGCCATTGTCGCGCAGCCAGTTGTGGACCGCGGTCGGGCCGCCGAGATCCTTCAGCAGAATATCGGTCGCGCGGTTGTCGCTGTGAATGAGCATCCGCGCCATCAGGCTGCGCGCTGATTGTCCGTTGATCGTGTCGTCTAGCGAGCGGTGCCCATTGTCGACCTGCGCGAGATAGAGCGCGGCGATCGCGACCTTGACCGTGCTCGCCATTGGGAAAGGAGTGTTGCCCTTGATGCTGACTGTTTCGCCGGTGTTGAGGTCGAGCGCGGCGATGCCGACGTCGGCCGACTTGTTCGCGACCATCGCGCTCAGCTGCTGCTCGAGGCTCAACAGGCTCGGCGATGAAGCCGCAGCCGCAGGCTGCGCGACAAACGCTAAAAGTGAAAGGAAGAGTGCAATGAACCGCATGTTGCCCCTACCCGCGTGCAGCCGCGCTCACGCCCGAATCATCGCCAAACGCCCACATTCGTTCCAAATTGTAAAAATTTCTCACTTCGGGACGGAATAGGTGCACGATTACGTCGTCAGCGTCGATGAGCACCCAGTCGGCAGCCGGAAGCCCTTCGATTCTGACATTTTTGCCAAATCGCTCTTTTATCTTGTCGGCAAGCTTAACGGCCATCGACGCAACCTGCCGCGTCGAGCGGCCCGAGGCGATTACCATATGGTCGGCGATGTTCGATTTGCCGGCAAGAGGAATGGACACGACCTCCTGCGCCTGGTCGTCGTCGAGCGACTGAAGAACGAGCTTGTGGAGATCTTCGACATCGACGGGAGCGCGGCTGTTCTCAGCGGCGGCGGCACCTTCAACTGGATGTTCGGTCAAGGGGTCTCCTAGCGAAGAATGGCAAACCGGGACGGTGCACGCGCGGAGCGCGAGCGGGCGAACGGCGATACCAGCAGGGGTTTTGCGCACGAATTGCGGTTGCGGAGGTCGGATCGGGCGGCAGGCGAAGGAAAATGATCGCCGGTGCACTCCACTCCGTCCACCTTTTTGCCTGGCTCGAAGGGTGGACGAACCTTCCAAGCCATCCCATCGCGCGTGCCGCGTGGGCAGCTGAATCATAACCCGGACGGCGAATCACCGCAATCGGCACTTCGCCGGCTAACTTCCTCCAATCACGCCATTTGTGAAAATCCGGCAGAGTGTCGCTTCCAAGCAACCAAATGAAGCTGTGCTCGGGATGCCGCCGCTTCAATTTCCGGACGCTATCAATCGTGTAGCGCGTGCCCCCTTGGCGCTCGAAGTCGCTGACCCGGATCCGGGCACGCCGGGCGGTCCGAACGGCGGAGGCGAGGCGCGCTTCGAAGGGCGCCATGTCGTCGGCGTCATTCTTCAGCGGATTGCCAGGCGAGACCAGCCACCAGACCTCGTCGAGATCCAGCGTCTGCATCGCCCACAGGCTGATGTGCCGGTGCCCGCGGTGGGCCGGATTGAACGAGCCTCCCAGAAGCCCAATGCGCGCCATTGTTGCCCGCTAGCATGAGCAACGAACCGCGCATAATGTGCGGCCGATGGTGGGCAATCTCGAAGCAATTGGCGACGCGATGACAGGCGGAGTGCTCGGACGCGCGGTCGAACCGATAGCCGGCGAAACGGACGGGCACACGCATGAGGCGAACTGCCTCAACTGCGGTGCAGCGCTGGCTGGACCATTTTGCCACGAGTGCGGACAGCATGCGCACGTCCACCGGACGCTGAGCGCCTTCTTTCACGACTTTCTGCACGGCGTGCTGCATTTCGAGGGCAAAATCTGGCGTACGTTGCCGATGCTGGGGTGGCGGCCGGGCGAGCTGACCCGGAGCTATATCGAGGGGCAGCGCGCGCGCTTCGTCTCGCCAATCGCCCTCTTCCTGTTCTCCGTCTTCCTGATGTTCGGCGTCATCGGCCTCACCAGCAACACCAGCCACGCCTCGGCCCAGGCGGCGGCGGATGCTGCAAAGGACTTGCGCAAGGACCAGCAGAAACTCTCGATTCTCCAAGGTCAGAGATCGTCGGCGAGCGGGCCTGTCGCGGAAAAGCTTGATGAGAAGATCAACGACCTGAAGAGCGAGATGACAGCGCTCGAGGCCGTCAAAGACCACCGGATCGACGCGAGCTTCCAGTTTGCCGATGGATTCGTCGGCGGCCTTGGAGAGAAGCTTGGCGTTGCCGCTAAAAATCCCGAGCTGTTATTCTACAAGCTCAAGACCAATGCCTATAAGTTCAGCTGGGCGCTGATCCCAATCTCCGTGCCGTTCGTTTGGCTGCTGTTTCCGTTCAGCCGCCGCTTCAAACTCTACGACCACACGGTCTTCGTGACCTACTCGCTATGCTTCATGATGCTTCTGCTGGCGGCAGGCTCGCTGATCGGCCTCGTTTCAGAATCCGTCGCGAGCCTCGCCTGGTTCGTGCCGCCGATCCACATGTATCGGCAGCTGAAGGGGGCCTACGGCGTTAGCACCGGCGGCGCGATCTGGCGTACCTTTGCGCTGACCATCTTCGCCTTCATTGCAATCAGCCTGTTCGCCAGCCTGCTCGTTGCGATCGGCGCGTTCGATTAGGTGCGGCAGGGGAACTTCACGGCGAGGATTCGAGTCATCGCCTCCGCCATGTCGATCCGCGACCGATCCGCCGCGGGAATTTGCGCCAGGCGCCTCATGAACTCTTCAGTGTCCATGCTCACCGGCTGACCGGGAGGACAGAAACGCGGTTTTTGGCCTGCGGCGAGCGCCGCAAGGCGCAGCTCACGCGCCTTGGCCCCAGCGGCCTTGCCCTCGTTCATCAGGGTCGTGAGATCTCCCGAAAGAAGAGCGAGCACGCCCTTCTTCTGAAGGGCCGCCGCTCGCTGATAGAAGGCTTGTGCGTTCATTGACTGAGCGGACGCATCCCCGGACACGAGCAGCAGAGCTGCCCCGACAAGCTTGAACTTCATGAAAAGCCACCTCCGCTTCGCTGCTTAGGCGAAGCGGAAGCCGCTTGAACAGCAGTTAAGCGCCGGCTGCGGCCGGACCGCCGACTGCGCCAGCTTTCGGCCGCTTGGCCTTGGGAATCGAGGAGCCCGCTGCCGGCAGCGATGGCCCCTTGGCGCCGCCGCGATCGATCGTTTCGCCGACGATGACCTTCTTGATCTCGTCGCCGGAGAGCGTCTCATATTCGAGCAGCGCCTGGGCGAGCTTCTCGAGTTCTTCCTTGTTCTCGGTCAGCAGGCTCTGAGCGCGCTTGTAGCCGTCCTCGACGATGCGGCGGATTTCATTGTCGATTGCCTGCGCGGTTTCATTCGACATGTGGCGCGTACGGTTAACCGAGTAACCGAGGAATACCTCCTCATCGGGTTCCGCATATTGCAGCGGGCCAAGCGCATCGGACATGCCCCAGCGGGTGACCATGTCGCGCGCCAGCTGGGTCGCATATTGGATGTCCGAGGAGGCGCCCGAGGATACCTTATCGTAGCCGAAGATCATCTCCTCGGCGACGCGGCCGCCCATTGAGACTGCGAGGTTCGCGTACATCTTGTCGCGGTGGTAGCTGTAGCTGTCGCGCTCCGGCAGGCGCATCACCAAACCCAGCGCACGGCCGCGCGGGATGATCGTCGCCTTGTGGATCGGGTCCGACGCTACTTCGTGCAGCGCGACAATCGCATGGCCGGCCTCGTGATAGGCAGTCATGCGCTTCTCGTCCTCGGTCATGACCATGGACTTGCGCTCTGTGCCCATCAGCACCTTGTCCTTAGCGTCCTCGAACTCCTGCATCGCGACCAGCCGCTTGCCGCGACGGGCGGCGAGCAACGCCGCTTCGTTGACCAGGTTGGCAAGATCGGCGCCGGAGAAGCCCGGAGTACCGCGGGCGATAACGCGCGGATCGACGTCGGGTGCAAGCGGAACCTTCTTCATGTGGACAGCGAGAATCTGCTCGCGGCCATCGATGTCGGGACGCGGCACGACGACCTGACGGTCGAAGCGGCCGGGACGCAGCAGCGCTGGGTCGAGCACGTCGGGCCGGTTCGTCGCTGCAATGATGATGATGCCTTCGTTAGCCTCGAAGCCGTCCATCTCGACCAGCAGCTGGTTGAGCGTCTGCTCGCGCTCGTCATTGCCGTTGCCGAGGCCGGCGCCGCGGTGGCGGCCGACGGCATCGATCTCGTCGATGAAGACGATGCAGGGAGCCGATTTCTTGGCCTGGTCGAACATGTCGCGGACGCGGCTCGCGCCGACGCCGACGAACATCTCGACGAAGTCCGAGCCTGAGATGGTGAAGAAGGGAACGCCCGCCTCACCCGCGATGGCGCGGGCGAGAAGCGTCTTGCCGGTGCCCGGGGAACCGACGAGCAAGGCGCCCTTGGGGATCTTGCCGCCCAGACGCGCGAACCGGCCGGGGTCCTTGAGATATTCGACGATCTCCTGCAGCTCCTCGCGGGCCTCGTCGATGCCAGCGACGTCGGCGAAGGTCACGCGGCCCTGCTTTTCCGTGAGCATGCGCGCGCGGCTCTTGCCGAAGCCCATCGCTCCGGAGCCGGCGTTCTTCTGCATCTGGCGCATCACGAAGAAGCTGATGCCGAGGATCAGCAGGAAGGGCAGACTGTTGTAGAGCATGTAGAGCCAGATGCTCGAGCCTTCCTCGCCCTTCACCTGTACGGCCACGCCTTTTTGTACCATGCGGTCGGCGATGTTCGAGCCAGCCGGCGCGATGGTGTGGAAATCCTCGCCGCTCGACAGCTTGCCGGCGATCGCCGAATTGCTCGTCGGTCCGCCACCGGTCATAATGACGGTTCGGACATTGCCCTCGTCGACCTGTTTAACGAACTCGGAATAGGCCATCGCCTGACCAGTCGCAGCGCGCGAGCCGCCGTCGAGCATTTGCACGAAGAGCACGAGCGCCAAAAGCACGCCTGCCCAGATCAGCAGGCTCTTGGTCCATGGATTGCCCGGCTTCTTCTCTTTGTCGTTCATCGCGTCCGTCTTTCAGGGGCTTAGCGCCCTCGCACCTAAAATAAGCGCATTCAGTCCAATAACAATGTTGCCTTAGGGAGCGGTGAACGGCGCGGCCCGAAATGGGGCATAGCAGTCGCAACGAGCGCCTGAGTGCGTTATCAAAACCATCGCTTAACCGTCTCAAACTAGGCTGCAGGACTGGTGGCGGTCGGGAGCCGCGTTGAGGAGCATCGTCATGAGCGCTTATCCGGGCACGGACGCGTCACATCCACATTTCGTGTCCATCCCCGATCCGCAACGGGCCGAAGGCGTCCGCTCCTATTGCGAGTCGGCAGTTCCAAACCCGCTGCAGATCAGATTTCTTGACGCAGCCGACGAGCGGGCCTGGACCGACGAAATGCGTGAGCTCCTCTCCGCCGGGCGCGCTGCCGAAGCGGATGCGCGACTTGGCTCTGAGCTTGCCGGCTTCGAGGGCACGCTTGCCCGCCTGTGCAAAGCGACCACTGCCGCCGATGCGGTGCTGGAAGGCTGGGACGATCTCCTCCCAATCCTCGCCGAATGGGAAGGTCCGCCGATCACGGCGATCACGCTCGGTCTTACAAACCCGCCGGACCTGGTTTTCGACGCAGGAAGGACGCATGCGCCCGACCTGCTGCTCGGGCTTTATTCGGACGAGGCGTTCGCCTTCAGCGGCGCGAGCACGGCTGGTCTGCTTGCCGAGTGCGGCAAGGAGCTACCGGCCTGGGTTGGCGCGGAGGAGGATGTCGAATTCTACTGCACGCTATCTGGCCTCGCCGAACTCAACACTGCGCTTATCAACTGCAAGCACCGCCGTTTCCTTCGCGACGGCCGCGATGGCGTCGAGGGCCGGGCGCCCGGCGGTTATGTCGAATTCGTGCTGGGAAGCTGGCTGCTGGCGACCCGGTTCCTGCAGGCAACGGAACGGGCGGTATCGAAACACGGCCTTCCCGTTGGTTGCCGGCTCATCGCCGGGACGGTCGAAGTCAACGCGGACTTCATCACCGTTCTTGGGACCGAGCAGCCCGCGGCCCGCGCGTCTCTCTCCTCCCCGCCAGCCGAGCCGGGCTTTGCTCCTCTAACGATCAAGCCATGGGTTCCGCGCGAGGATCCGACGGCCGATGGTTCGGCAAGCGGCCAGACGCTTCGTCAACGCCTTAACCCAGCCGAGGCCCCACCGACGCCGCAGCCGCGCCGCGGCTTATTGGCCCGTCTGTTCGGTCGGCTTCGCGGCGGCTGAACTCAGCCCGTCGTATCTTTTGCCCCGCCGCAATGGTAGGGGTGCAGCGAGGCTCGTCGTGCAGGACGGGGCAAAACAGTCCTGTGTGGCGGGTCTTAATCCTCGACTTTCACGACATCTTTGAATTGAACCGCTGCGACCACGTTGTGCCATTCGTCCTCGATGTCGATGCGATGGTGAAGCGCGATACGTCCCTCCTCTTTGAGGATTTGGCCCGCAAGCTTGCGGACACTCAGCGCTGCCCAGTTTCGCGCCGCCTCGACATCTGGAAGTTCCCGGCCCTCGTCGTCGGGGACGTTCATGTCGTTGATGAGATGGAAGTAGAATCTCGGCATTGCGCTTGAGCGGGTAACCCTTGCGTTCGTTCCATTTTCTAATCTGAGTGCTGCTGCGCGCGATGAGGAGCAGTGCGCCCACACTCAGCTTGGCCGCGATTAAGGCGTCCAAATCCGGATGGTCGAGACGAGCTTGGCGCGGCTGGCGCAGACTGATGGCCGCAATTGAGTGGACGCGGCTCAGGCCGGACTGTTCGGGACCTTCGGGTTGTGGTCGCGTGTCAGAATCCAAATGTCGACGCCGATCACTGCGAGCCAGATCGCGATCACTGGAAGCCGCGGCCTGCCCGGGCTGCTGCCGACTTGGGCCGCCATCGGCGGCGGCACGAGGCGGGAACGTCGGGCTGCGCCTGAGCGGCGGGCAGACGCAGCAAAGAAGGCCATTTTCGTGGTTGGCGAGCCTTCATCGGGAACTAATTTGAGGCGCCAGGGATAGCGAGATACAGCGGGCGCTAGGTTCGCGCCTGATAGAGCCTAGGCCTAGTTGGCCGGATGCTCTTTAGCCCACTTGAACGCAGGCGCCTGATGGGCAGCCGTCAATTCAGCAATGCCGTTTGCCTCGAGCGCCTTCAGCCGTTCGAGAAAGACTCCGGCAAGGATCATCCGCCGCTCGCGCGCGGGCTGCGTGACCGCGCGGGCGGCCGCGGCCAGTTCCTCGCTCGCCCTTCGGCGATAAAAGCGAATATCCGATTCCACGCCGTCACTCCTTTTCGAAGCGCCGACTCCGCCGAGTCGTTGAACGGGAATTTAACGCAAGTTATTCACAGGTCGAGTCCGGTTCGCTACCGGAACGAAAGTCACTCTGCAGTTAGCGTTGAGCGACTTCTGCGAGCCACTTATACGCAATACCTTGCTCGCTCCATTTTGGTGGTTTAACTACAACATTGCTCGGAAACAGTATCCCGACTTGTTCGGGCAAGGAGCCGAGCGCATGAACCGCCGGTCCATTTGGAGCTATTCCGGTGCTCCAGCCATCAATCTCGACGATCCCCAATCAGTGGCTCGCGTGCAAGGCGCCGAGGAACGGGAGAGGCTGCGCGCGGATGCAGCTCACGAGCAGTTCCGGCGCGGCCTGCGCCGCAAGCTATTCGGCCCGAATCTTTTCGGCGAGCCAGGTTGGGATATCTTGCTTGCGTTATACGTGATCGACGATGTGGAGAGGTGGATGAGCATCGCCGAGCTCACCTCAATAACTCATGTCCCGTTGACGACCAGCTTGCGCTGGCTCGCTTATCTCGAGGATCAGGATTTCGTCAGCAGGTCGACCGCGCCGGACGACCAGAGAATGGTCCTCGTCGAGCTCACCGACGACGGCCGCCGAGCAATGGAAAGCTACCTTTCACACGCGCGAGAGCCGATGGTCTCCAGGTCGGCAGGCGTGGACTGAGAAGTATTCACTTCGGATGGATCATCAAGAAGCCGGAAGGATGTCGTCGATATTACCCACGCCAACCGTCCGACCCCACTTGGGCGGAGTCGAGAGAAGCACCCGGCTGCCGAGCATGCCGGGTGCTTCATTTCCTCCACATTTGGACGACCCAGCGCGTTTTCCGCGGCCCTGACAGGTGGACGATGGCCGGCGATGGTCCGGGCCGTCGTGGGTTGGCACCGCTTTCGCTCGCTCAATTGCCGCCGTGTCGGCTAGGTAGATAGTCAACGCTTCTTGCCCGCGAGATTCTCAGCGACCGCTTCGCGGATCAGCGCTTTGAATGCTTCTTCGTTGATTTCATCGGCCTCGCCAATGTCGATCGCACGGCGGGTGCCGCCGGTCAGGCTGGAATTGAACAGGCCTCTTGGGTCGTTCAGTGAAGCGCCCTTAGCGAAGGTCAGTTTCACTTTGTCCTTGTAGCTTTCGCCGGTGCAGATGATGCCCGCGTGCGACCAGGTCGGGACGCCAAGCGGGTTCGAGGCTTTGCGCCACTTTACCTCTTCGACGACGTCGGGATCGGCATCGTGGATGAGCTTGCGCAGACGTGTGAGAAGCGCTCCGCGCCAGTCACGGAGCGAGGCAATTTTGGCATCGATGTCCTGAGAACCTGTCATCGCACGCTCCGCCGCTTCTGCGCGTAGGGCAGGAAGAACATATAGAGGCCGCTGAACATCAGCAGGAACAGCGGTGCGAGCGGCGAGTAGACAATCCACGCGGGCGGCGTGCCGAGCGCCATGGCAACGAAGTTAGCGGCGACGGTCGCGGTGAAAAGAATCGCAAGCCAGCGGTGGAGCTGACGAATCCATAGGCTGAAGCTCATTTGGGCCTCCTTCGACGGCGTTGTCCTGAAATATCTCGCGTGCATCGGGTTGCTCAGCGCGCCTGGATCAACTTCCAGCCGTTGCCGGAAGGATCGCGGAAGCTCGAGTCGACGCTGCCGTAGCGCTCAATCGGTTCCTGGGTGAACTCGACGCCGGCCTTGCTGAATTGGTCGTACGCGGCGCGGCAATCGGCGACGACAAGCACGAGCGGGGGCATTGCGCCTTTGGCGACGACTTGGTTGAGCGTCGCCGCAGTGGCCTCGTCGACGCTCGGCGGCTGCGGCTTGAATAGTCCCAGCTGGAAGCCGGGCTGGTCCGGATGCTGGACCGTCAGCCAGCGATAATCGCCGTTGCGTGCGTCGGTATGGACGCCGAAGCCGAGCTTATCGACGTAGAATGCAAGCGCTTCGTCCTGATCGCGGACATAGATTCCGGCTACTCCGACTCCCTGGCTCATGCGACCTCCGTTTCGTCTGATGCGGCGATGCCATTATCGGGAGACTCCCGACGCCGCTTCTCCGAAACTGCGATTTTGAGGTTCGGTCGGTGCGCGGCGCTGACGAAGCAGTGCGGCACTTGCGCGAGGTCGTGGCTGGCGCCTCGCTCGCGGGACCGGAGCTCGCTCGGGCTTTCACCGGTGATGTCGCGGAAGATGCGGCCGAAGGTACCGAGGCTGTTCCAGCCCGTCTGGAAGGCAATGTCGACGATGGGCAGGCTGGTGTCGCGGAGCAGCGCCTTGGCGCGCTCGATGCGGCGGGTGAGCAGATAGCGATGGGGCGGCACCCCGAAGGCGTGCTTGAACGAGCGTGCGAAATGCGCCTGGGAGACGCCGCTGACTTTGGCCAGTCGCGAGACCGGCCATTCCTCATCGCTGGCCGCGTCCATCCGGTCCTTGGCGCGGAGCAGGCGGCGCAGTAGCGCCGGGTCCCGGGCGCCACCGTTACCCCCAGTCTTCGTTCCCATGGCGCGCGCTTAGCACGCGCGAAGCGCTTAAGGACTATACGGTGCCTTTGCTTGCGAGCTGGCGAAGAGTCTGCGCGAGTGTATCGAGCTTCACCAGCTCCTCACCGAACTCGACGGTCATGGTGGGTGAGCCCGCCAAGCGGTCGCAGATCACCTGCAGCTCCAGGCTGATCCGCTCGAGCGAGGGCCTCTGCGACTCGAAGTCGGGAACGGACTCGTGGCGCCGGAGCGCCGCCATCGCATTGTCGACGCGCTGCTGGCCGGTGTGGCCGCCCTTCCTGACCCAGGAGGCAACATCGATCTCACCGGCGAAGCGAATGCCGGCCTGGCCGTCGCGCTGCCAGGCAATATTTCCTTCTACGCTGAGATCACCGCGAACGAGGCGAACCTTTGCACCGGACTGCGGCAGCGAACCGCCGTCGAGCAGTGCCCCGCGCTGCGACATGTTGCGAACGCGCACGGGGACCGACGTCGCTCCGACCAGCAAGGAAGCCGATAGGAAGACGTTCGACCGGTTTTGCGACCGGTGGTCACCTTCAGAATGCAAGCGCGCTCCCTCCTGCCCCCCACCGGATGTTTCTTTTTGGTCAGAGGCGAGCAGCAACCTACGCGACCAAATCCAAATGGGGTGAAGCACTATATCCAAAATGAATTAGAACTGTCGATCAATAACGGCGCGCGGGTGCCCTGCTAAAACGCCATTGCGTGTCACCGCCGCGACAGATCACACCGCGGATAGTTGCAGTTCGACCTTCCGACAAAGTGGCCAACAGTCGGTCGAGCTCCGGCCCGCGAAGCTCGGCCTCACCTTCACTGGCTAGTCGGCGAATTGCTCGAGCAATGACGCGGCGAACGATTTCCGGCGGCGCTTCGGACACGCGGTAGATGATGGTGCCGCCGCTTTCCCGGAGGGCCTGCTTCCACTCCGCCTTCATTGCCCAGTCGAGCCCGCTGTCGGCGTCGGCCAGATGGCTCGCGGACCTCGCGACAGCCACGGGATCAAGCCAGTCCGCCTCAGAAAGCGCCCGGCGAATCCGCACACGTTCGAAGCGATCATCCTCGTTGCTCGGGTCGGCCGCGGGCGCGAGGCCTGCATCGTCGCAGATCTGCTTCAGCTGCGAGCGGCGCCAGCCAAGCAGAGGACGAATGAGCCGAACGCGCGAGCCTGGCGTGATCGAGCGTGGACGCATGCCGGCAAGGCCACGCACGCCGGAGCCGCGGCTGAGCCGCATCAGCAAGGTTTCAGCCTGGTCGTCGGCATGATGCGCAGTAGCCAGCGCGTTCAGGCCCCGCTCCTCCGCCCAATAGCCGAGCAGGCGGTAGCGTTCACCCCGGGCGCGCTCCTGGATCGCGGTTTGCGGGTGCCCGTTCCAACGGGCGGTGAGGATTGAATGGGGCACGCCGAGCCCTTCGGCAAGCTCGGCAACCATCACCGCCTCCGCGCGGCCCTCTGGCCTGAGTCCATGATCGACGGTTGCGGCCTCAATGAGACCCGGCCGAGCCGCCGCCGCAAGCAGCAACAGAGCGAGGCTGTCGGGTCCACCCGAGACGGCGATTCCAATTCGCGCGTCCGGCGCGATCAATCCATCGAGGTCACCGGTGAAGCGGTCGATGAGAGACGATTCCATCCGTCACCCTGAACTTGTTTCAGGGTCATCTACGAGCAGGTTGCGCCGGTCTCCACAATGGATGCTGAAACAAGTTCAGCACGACGAGGAAGGATCAACCGCACTGCGCCTGAGATTTGGCGTCGGCCACCTGCTTCTTGAGGTCGGCGCGGGCCTTGGCGCCGTAGATGGCGTCGAACTCCGCATATGCCTTGCAAGCCTGGCCGGGCTGACCGAGCTTCATCACTGCCTGGCCGAGATAATAGAGGCTGTCGGGGGCGCGTTCACCGCCCGGATTGCTGCGATAGTTGGAGAGGAACACCGCGGCCGCGTCGCGCGCATCGCCCTTGTCGAGCAAGGCGCGGCCGATCAGGTTATTGGCGTAGCTGGCGCGCCGATGCTTCGGATAAGCGGCAGTGAAGGCTTTGAGCTGCGCAATCGCCTGGTCGTACTGGCCAGCTTCCCAGAGGCGGAAGCCTTGGCTGTAGGCGTCCTCGCCTTCGTCAATTGTCGGCACGGAAGCCGCCGCGACGGGAGCGGGTCCGCCCTCGCCCGGCACCTGATTTTCGGTGGTCTTCTTTGGCGGAGCGGTCTTGGGCTTAGGCTTGGTCGGTGTTGTCGCTGCGGGCGCGGCTTGGGGCGCCTGGATCGGGGCCGCAGTGGCGGCCTCGCTCACCTTCTGTTCGAGCGCCGAGATTCGCTGGTCCTGGTCGGTCTTCATCTGCGTCAGGCCGCCTTCGATCGTGCGGAGGCGATTGCCGTTCTCTTCGGACTGGCGGACGAGGTCGGCCATTTGCCTTTCGAGCGCATTGAGGCGCTGATCGAGCGAGACCACGGAGGACTGGCTCGCCGCCGGATCGTCGGAAAATCCCGCCGTGTCTGCCGGGCGGCCCTTAGGAAAGACTTGCCGCTGCACCTGCTGGACCTGCCGTTCCAGCCGGTCGATCCGCTGCTCGGGCGTAGGCGGCGCCTGGCGCTGCGCGACCGCCGCTGACGAAACGAGAGCCATGGCGGCGCCGGCCGCAAGAGCGGTAATCAGGCTAGATTTCACGAGCATTTCCCCACGCTTAGGCATCCGTGACTGTGAACTGCGGCAGCTTTCGCGCCGATGAATCCTATTCTCCGGTGTTTGTCGTCGGCACCGATTGCGCCGGTGCCGCAGGCGGCGTCGAACCGCTCGGCGCCGAGCGGCGAACGCGCGGCTTCCGCGGGGGCGCTGGAGCGGTCGTTGGCGGGGACGGCGAGGGCGCAGGCGACGCCGCCTGCCCGCTCTTCAACAGGTTGGCGGGAAGCAGGCTCACGTCCGAGACGGTGGTCGCCGGTGGGCCCACCGGCGGAACGACGGCATTGCCGACGGTGATCTTCAACGCTTCGGGCTTGCCGGTCTTGAGCACCGGCGCAACGGCATTCGCTGGCACGGCGTAGGTTTGGCCGGGCTGAAGCGTTCCGGAAAAGATGGATGCACCGCGATCGCTCACCTGCAGCCAGACAGGAGCAGTAGCGGCCAGGACGACCGGCCCCTGCGTGACCGCCGGCGCCGCTGGCGGTGGAGCCGGCGCTGGAACGGTCGGCGCGGCGGTCGTTGTGGCGGTTTCATTGGTGCCGGCCTCGGGCTCCTCAAGCGAGCGCTTGTTGAGCCAGCTCATCAAAGCGATCAGCACGACAACCGCGACGATCGCGCCGATCACCAGCCCTTTGGGCATGGTCCGCCGCGGGTCCGCGGGTTCGAACACGTCCGAGGTATTGGTCGCAAAACGCTGTCCGCCCATTTCCTCGCGCAGCTGATTGCCGACTTCGCTGCGGTCGAGGCCAACCGCCGAAGCATAGCTCTTGGCGAAGCCAATGGTGTAGGTTGGCGCCGGAAGATTGTCCCAATCGCCAGTCTCAATGCTGGCAAGATGACGCAGCGGGATCCGCGTCTGCGCGGCAACGTCTTCGAGCGAGAGTTTCTTTGCCTCGCGGGCCAGACGGAGCTGCTCGCCGACCGGCGACGGCTCCTGCTCGACTAGTTCTTCGTCCAACGGCTCGGGATCAGGATCGCGCTTGGCCATATGCCTTGTTTGAGGGCTGGGGGCCGGGTGTCAACCGCCAGCTAACTAATCACGACATTGTGCCGTCGCGCCCATTCAGTGAGCGTCTTGCGCAGGTCCCGCGGCGGCTTGGCGAGCAACTGCTCCATGCGGATGCGGATCGCGGATGCGTCGAGCGAGCGGATCATCGCCTTCAACGGTCCCACTCCGGCGGGCGTGATCGAGAAATTCACCGCGCCGATTCCGATAAGCGCCATCGCTTCGAGCGAACGGCCCGCCATCTCGCCGCAGATGCGCACCGGCACGTTGGCCGCGCTCGCCTGGTCGATGACTCGCTTGAGGAAGCGAAGGATTGCTGGACTGAGCCAATCGTAACGCTCGGCGAGCCGCGGATCGGACCGGTCGGCGGCAAAAAGGAACTGAGTCAAATCGTTGGTGCCGACCGAGATGAAATCGACGCGCGGCAGAAGTTGGTCGAGCATCTCGGCCAGGCTCGGGACTTCGAGCATCGCTCCGAACTCGATGTGCTTGGGCAGCTTGCGGTGGCCTTTGCGCGCCCACGCCACCTGCTCTTCGAACAAAGCACGAGCTTCCTCATATTCCCAAGGCTCCGAGATCATCGGGAACATCACTTTGAGGACTTTTCCAGCCGAAGCCTCGATCAGCGCCCGCGCCTGCGCCTTCATCAGCGTCGAGCGGTCGAGCGACAGTCGCAGCGCGCGCCAGCCCATGGCGGGGTTTTCAGCCTGCTCCTCGGCATCGTCGGTAAGGTAGGGCAGCGCCTTGTCGCCGCCGATATCGACCGTGCGGAAGACGACCGGCCGGTCGCCAGCTGCCTCCAGAACCTTCGTGTACAGCCTTAGCTGGCGGTCGCGGCCAGGAAGCGTCGCCGAAACGAGGAACTGGAACTCGGTGCGGAACAGCCCGATGCCCTCTGCTCCGCTCATCGGCAGCGCAAGGGCATCTTCGGCGAGGCCGGCGTTGACCATTACACTCGCTTCGACACCGTCGACGGTCTTAGCCGGCAGGTTCTTGACCGCAGCAAACTCCGCACGGCGCTGCTGACTCAGCGTCATGCGGTGCTCGAAACCGGCAAGCAGCTTCCGGTCGGGCCGGATAATGACGCTTCCATTGTCGCCATCGACGAGGATCGTGTCGCCCTCTTCGACGCTGTGGCGGATGTCGTGCAGACGCCCGAGCACCGGCACTCCGATTGCCCGCGCGACGATCGTCATGTGCGAAGTGAGCGAACCTTCTTCGAGCACCACGGCCTTCAACCGGCGCCGGTCATATTCGAGCAGCTCGGCGGGGCCTAGGTTGCGCGCGATCAGCACCGAATCGCGGGTCAGTCCCGTCTGCGCGGCGGTACCGATCCGGCCGGAAACGATTCGCAGCAGCCGGTTCGACAGATCTTCAAGGTCGTGCATCCGCTCCTGCAGCAGCGGATCATCGATCTCCTGCATTCGCGCTCGGGTGCGCTGCTGGACGCGCTCGATCGCGGCTTCGGCGGTGAGGCCGCTGTCGATCGCCGAATTGATGCGCCGCGACCAGCCCTCGTCATAGGCGAACATCCGGTAGGTCTCGAGGATCTCCTGATGCTCTCCCGTCGTGCCGAACTCCGCATCGCGCGCTATGCTGTCGATCTGCTCGCGCATCTTGCGGAAGGCCGAATAGACTCGCTCGCGCTCGGCCTCGACGTCCTCGGCGACCGTATGTTCGACCACGACGCGCGGCTCGTGGAAGACGGCCTGCCCTTTGGCCATACCGGAGACGAGTTTGAGGCCGGGAAGGCGCAGAGGCCCCGCGCTCCTGAGGCGGCTCCGGCGTGCGCCGTCGACCAGACGCGCAGCACCAATCATTTCCGACAGGACCATCGCGACGGTCTGCAGCGCCTCGATCTCGACGTCCTCGTAGCGCCGCGGCTCGGCATGCTGGACGGCAAGCACGCCGATTGGGCTTTCGAGCCGCACAATCGGCACTCCGGCAAAGCTGTGGAAGCGCTCTTCGCCCGTTTCAGGCTTGTACAAGAACGCCGGGTGCTCGGCGGCTTCCGCGAGGTTGAGGATGCGTCCTTCCGCTGCGATGGAACCGACAAGACCCTCGCCCATGCGCAGGCGCGTGATGTGCACCGCCTCTTTCCTCAAGCCGTGGGTAGCGAACAGCTCGAGGAAATTGTCGCGCAGCAGATAGATCGAGCAGACGTCGCTTTGCATTTTGGCGGCGATGAGGTCGACGACCTGGTCGAGTTTGTTTTGCGCCGAGCCGCGCTTCGCCATGATCGCGTGGAGACCAGTCAGGATCTCGCGGGCGGACGTGGCTGCGGAAAGCGGCATGGCAGAGCGCTAACAGAAGGAGCGGCGACGTGTCACGCGCGGAACTCGCCGGCGTCGCACATAGGGCCGGCGCGACTTGGCGATGACGCAATTTGATCCAAACTGAACAAACAGATCAGCCGCTGTTTACTCGGCTCCTTCAGTAAAGCGGGATTCATCACGCATGTGGGGCGCACGAGTGGAAGCGAGAATTGAAAGTTTGCGGCAGCAGCATGACGTCGCCGAAGACATGGCCGCTGCGATCCTTTCGCGTATCGCTTCATACCGCGACCAATTCGATGCGATTAAGATCGCTCGGCTGATCGGCAAGCTCAATGCACTGCTGCGGGTGCACTTCGCCTACGAGGACACAGTCCTTTATCCGTTGATGATGCGCAGCGGCGATTGCGAAGCGGCGGCGCGCGCGCATCTCTTCGCGCATGAGACCGGCTCGCTCGCAGAGGAATTCGAAGAATTCGTCCGCCGCTGGTCGGGCCCGACAATCATCGATTCGATGTTCGGCCAGTTCGGCGAGGAAGCAACGATCCTGTTCGCCGCGCTCGGCGCGAGGATCGAGCGCGAGAATGACCTGCTTTATCCGCTGGCAGAGCGCACAATTAGCCTGCGCGCGGCTTAGCCGCGGCTTTCCAGCGCGGCGGCGGCCTCGTCGACCAACTCCTGGATGATCGCCGCAACCGGCTCTTCGCGATTGACCATTCCGACCGACTGGCCGGCCATCACCGAACCGCTTTCCACGTCGCCGTCGATCACCGCGCGGCGGAGCGCTCCCGCCCAATAATGTTCGATCTGTAGCTGAGCCTCGGCCATTTCGATCTCGCCTTCGTCGAGCTTCTGAGCGACCTCGCGCTGCTTGGCGGCGAAGTTCACCATTTCCTGATTCTTAAGCGCGCGGACCGGAATGACGGGCAGGCGCGGGTCGATCTGGACAGACGGAATCGCGTCGCGCGCCGAGGCGCGGATGAACGCCTTCTTAAAGTTCGGATGGGCGATGCTCTCGTTCGCGCAGACAAACCGAGTGCCGAGCTGAACTCCAACGGCACCCATCTCGAGATAGGCGGCAATCGCCTCGCCGCGGCCGATGCCGCCGGCGACGAACACCGGAATATCCTTGCTGACGTTGGGCAGGATCTCCTGCGCGAGCACCGACGTTGAGACCGGGCCGATATGGCCGCCGGCCTCCATCCCCTCGATGACCAGAGCATCGGCGCCCGAGCGCATCAGCTTTTTCGCAAGTGCAAGCGCGGGCGCGAAACAGACCAGCTTGGCACCGGTCGATTTGATCCGGTCGATCGAACCAGCCGGTGGAAGTCCGCCGGCGAGCACTACATGGCCAATCGCATGCTTTGAGCAGATGTCGATCAGCTCTGAGAGCTGCGGGTGCATGGTGATGAGGTTGACGCCGAACGGACGCGAGGTGCGCCCCTTGGTCTCGGCGATCTCGGTGTCGAGCAGTTCCGGGCCCATTGCGCCGCACGCAATGACTCCGAAGCCGCCGGCGTTGGAAATCGAGGAGACGAGGCTGCGCTCCGAGACCCAGCTCATCGCGCCGCCCATGATCGCGACGTCGCAGCCGAGGAACTCGGTGCCGCGGTGCATCAGCTCCTTGAGACGTGCATGCCCGACGCTGGCGTGGACTGCGCGCGGCTCGGCGATCAGGCCCTCGCCGCTCACGCGGCCTCCTCATTGGCGTCCAGACCGAATGCGGTGTGCAGCACTCGGACTGCCAGCTCTGTATATTCTTCAGCAATCAACACCGAGACTTTGATCTCCGAGGTCGAGATGGTGAGGATGTTGATCCCGCGCTCGGCGAGGGTCTCGAACATCTTCGCCGCGATTCCGGCGTTGGAGCGCATGCCGATGCCCACTGCGCTGATCTTCACCACTTCGGTGTTGGTTTCGATTTTCTCGAAGCCGATCGCCCCTTTGGCACGCTCGAGCTCGGCCACCGCATGGGCGAGCGAGGCCCTCGGCACAGTGAAAGTGAGCGTGCTCAGACGGCCGCTGCCGGCGCCGCTCTGGACGATCATGTCGACATTGATGTTGGCCTTTGCGAGCGGAGCGAAAATCGCCGCGACCGTGCCCGGCTTGTCCGGCAGGCCGGTCAAGGTCACTCGGGCCTCGTTCTTGTCATGGGCGATGCCCGTGATGAGCTGCTGTTCCATGTTGAGCTCCTCGATTTGATCGTCGGAGACGATGAGCGTTCCGGGCTTGTCTTCGAAGGACGAGAGGACCTGCAGCGCCATTCCGTAGCGCATTGCGAGGCCGACCGAGCGGGTCTGCAGGACCTTGGCGCCGACCGACGCCAGCTCGAGCATCTCCTCGTAAGTGATGGCGACGAGCTTCCTCGCGCGCGGGACGATGCGCGGGTCGGTGGTGAAGACGCCTTCGACGTCGGTGTAGATGTCGCAGCGATCGGCTTTCACGGCGACGGCGAGGGCTACGGCGGAAGTATCGGAGCCGCCGCGGCCCAGGGTGGCGAGGTCGCCTGCGGCGGTGACGCCCTGGAAGCCGGGAATGACGGCGATCCCACCCTTCGCGAAGACGTCTTCGAGAATGTTGGCCTCGATATGGTCGATCAGCGCCGAGCTGTGACCCGAAGCACGGATCGGCAGCTGCCAACCCATGTAGGAGCGGGCATTGAGGCCCATTCCAGATAGGGTGATCGCAAGGAGACCAGCCGTCACTTGTTCGCCGCTGGCGACGACCACATCATATTCGCGCGGATCGTAGAGTGGCGCGGCTTCCTTGCACAGCTGGACGAGCCGGTCGGTCTCGCCGGCCATGGCGGAAACGACGACGGCGACGTCATTGCCGCGCTCAGCCTCACGCTTCACCAGCTCGGCGACATGGCGGATGCGCTCGATGCCCGCCATCGAGGTGCCGCCGAATTTCATCACGATGCGCGCCATTGCGGCGGGGCTTTAGCTGCTGGAGGCGTCCGCGCAACCGCTCAGCCATTCCGGTATACGGTCGGCGGCAATCAGCGCCTCAACATCGACACGCGGTCGTACGACCGCCCAGCGGTCGCCGTCGACCAGCACCTCAGGGGTAAGCGGTCGTGAATTATAGGTGCTCGACATGGCGGCCGCATAGGCACCGGCGGTGCGGAAGACGATCAGGTCTCCGGCAACCACTTCGTCCATGGTGCGCCCTGTCGCGAAGGTATCGCCGGTCTCGCAGACGGGGCCAACGACGTTCGCGGTGCGCTGCTCGCTGGTCGGGCGAACCGCCTCGATACGGTGCCAGGCGTCGTAGAGCGCGGGGCGCATCAGGTCATTCATCGCCGCGTCGACGATGACGAACGGGTCGGTCGCGCCGGGCTTTACCCGGATGACGCGCGACAGCAGCACGCCGGCATTGCCAACGATCAGCCGGCCTGGCTCGAACAGGAGGCGCGAGTTCCACCCGTCGGTGACGCGGCGGACCATCGCGCCATAATCGGCCGGGCTGGGCGGCGGCGGGAGTGTCGGGTCATAAGGAACGCCAAGACCGCCGCCAAGGTCGGCGACGGTGATATCGTGCCCGGCGGCGCGAAGCTTGGCGATCAATTCTCCGACGCGGGTGAAGGCGCGCTCGAGGGGCTCGAGGCTGGTGAGCTGGCTGCCGATATGGACCGCGACGCCTTGGACGGAGAGGCCGGGGAGCGAAGCAGCGCGGGCGTAGGCATCGGGCCCTTCGCGAAATGCAATCCCGAACTTGTTCTCGGCAGCACCGGTGGTGATTTTCGCGTGACCGCCGGCCGCGACATCGGGATTGATCCGGAAAGCGACTGGAGCCGTCACGCCCATTGCAGTCGCGACAGCCGAGAGCATCTCGGCCTCGTCCAAGGATTCTAGGTTGAACTGGTACAGCCCGCCCTCCAGCGCGAGCCGCATTTCCTCCTCGGTCTTGCCGACACCTGAGAAGACGATTTTGTCACCCGCAACGCCGGCCGACCTGGCGCGCCGGTACTCGCCGCCGGAGACGACGTCGGCGCCGAGGCCGGAATTCGCGAGCGTGGCGATGACTGCGCTGTTGGGATTCGCCTTCACCGCATAAGCGATCAGCGGATCGGGAAGCGGCTCCAGCGCCTCCTTGAGCGCGTTGACGTGGCGGCACATGGTCGCGGTCGAATAGACATAGATCGGGGTGCCGACCGCTGCTGCGATCTTGGCCAGCGGCACGTCCTCGCAATAGAGTTCGCCGTTCCTGAGCTGAAAATGATCCACGCGGCCGCCAAGGCACAGCTCCCTTCCCCTTTGCAAGCCTTGAGAGCATTAGGCGACGCAATGACGAAGACTACGATCGTCGAGCAAGAGGTTCGGCAGTTTGCATCCCATGCCGGCGATTGGTGGGATCCGAACGGGTCCGAGGCGATGCTGCACAAGCTCAATCCGGTGCGGCTCAAATATATCCGCGACCAGATCGACCAGCATTGGCAGTGCGACGAGCATGTGCGGGCGCCGCTGGAGGGCAAGGCCGCGCTCGACGTCGGCTGCGGCGCCGGGCTGCTGACCGAGCCATTGGCGCGGCTTGGGGCGAAAGTCACGGGATTGGATGCGACGCCGGAGCTGATCGAGGTCGCGCGCGATCATGCGGCAAAGATGAGGCTGGAGGTCGATTACCGTGCCGGCGACGTGCAGGAGCTCGAAGGTCAGTTCGACCTCATCACCTGCATGGAGGTGATCGAGCATGTCGCCGATCCGGCGTCGTTCGTGAACGCGTTGGCGAAGCTACTTGCACCCGACGGGCTGCTCGTCCTGGCGACACCCAACCAGACGGCCCTGTCACGCCTCATGATCATCACCGTCGGTGAAGGGCTGCGGCGGATTCCCAGAGGCACGCACGATTTCGACAAGTTCATTCCGCCCGAGCGAATGAAGGTTCTGCTGAGCGATGCGGGGCTGAAGTTTGTCGACGTCGAGGGCATCGCCTGGTCGCCGACGCGCGGACTGCACCTCAGCGATGATGTGCGGCTGAATTATCTGGTTGCTGCGGTGCGGGCGTAACCCGAGGTCTCAGCTCAACCCGCAAATCGAACGGTCCGCGCTTAACCGTCATTAACCATCTGGCCCAAATCGGGACTTGGCCTAAGCCTTTGAAATCCTGATTCTTAAGGCCGGGGGGCCAGCCCAGTGCGCAGTCTGTTCAACTTCTCGTCGCGCGGCATCGCAATCGATCTCGGCACGGCCAACACGGTCGTCTACGTCAGCGGTCAGGGTATCATCACCAGTGAGCCTTCCGTTGTTGCGATGGAGATCGAGAACGGCGTTCGCAAGGTGAGCGCGGTGGGCGACGATGCCAAGCTGATGATGGGCAAAACTCCGCAAAACATCCGTACCATCAGGCCGCTTCGCGCCGGCGTGATCGCCGACCTTGAAGTCGCCGAGGAGATGATCAAGCATTTCATCCGCAAGGCGCACGGCGGGCCGAGCCGCTTCTCGCGCGGGCCGGAGGTCGTGATCTGCATTCCCTCAGGCGCGACTTCGGTTGAGCGCCGCGCGATCCGCGACGCGGTGACCAACGCCGGCGCCGACAAGGTCTCGCTGATCGAGGAGCCAATGGCGGCGGCGATTGGCGCCGGATTGCCTGTTGCCGAGCCGATCGGATCAATGGTGGTCGACATTGGCGGCGGCACGACGGAAGTCGGCGTGATCTCGCTTCAGGGTCTGGCGCTGTGCCGCTCGGCGCGCGTCGGCGGCGACAAGATGGACGAAGCGATCGCCGCCTATGTGCGGCGAAACTTCAACCTGCTGATCGGCGAGGGCACGGCCGAACGGGTCAAGCTGGAGATCGGATCGGCTGTTCGGCCGGGCGACGGCAGGGGCCTGACGACCCTCGTGCGCGGCCGCGATGTCGGTCGCGGGATGCCGGGCGAGATCGAACTGTCTCAGTCGCAGGTCGCCGATGCGCTCAGCGAACCGGTCAACCAGATCGTCGAGGTAGTACGAACCGCGCTTGAGCATACGCAGCCCGAGATCGCCGCCGACGTCATCGACCAGGGCATCACCATGACCGGCGGCGGGTCGCTGCTGCGCGACTTCAGCACTGTGCTCCAGGACGCGACGGGCCTGCCGGTCCACATCGCCGACGATCCGATGAGCTGCGTCGCGCTAGGCGCCGGACGGACGCTTGAGGACCAGGTATATCGCGGCGCGCTTATCCCGGCCTAGAAGTCAACTTTGTCGTAGTGGCCGGGAGGAACGATCACCTCCATCCGCTCGCCTAGCAGCGGCCGGAAGCCTGGGCGCGACTTCATTACCGCGTACCAGTCCTTGGTCTGCTTGTGCCCGCGCCAGTCGAGCGCGCCGAGATAATCGATCACGCTCAAATGCGCTGCGGCCGTGAAGTCGGCGAGGCTGAGGCCCGGCCCGGCGAGCCACCGGCGATGGTCGAGCAGGTAATCGATATAATCGAGATGCTCGGACGCGGTGCGCATCGCCTCACGCAGGACGCGCGTGTCGGGCGGTTCGCGGTTGACGAGGCGTTTCCTCATCCGCTCGTTCATCAGCGGCTCGACCGCCTCACGGTAGAGCTTGATGTCGAACCATTCAGTCACCCGGCGGATCTCGGCGCGAAGCGCGGCATTGCCGTGGACCATCGGCATTCGATCGACGGTCTCGTCGAAATATTCGACGATCGGTTGCGAGCCGATGAGCGTGACGCCCTGGTCAGGCTCGACCATCACCGGGGTCTCACCCGCCGGGTTCAGGTCGATGAACTCGTCGCGCTTCTCCCATGGATTCTCGCGCACAAGCTCATGGCCGACGCCCTTCTCTGCGAGGACGAGCCGGACCTTGCGGGAAAAGGGGCACAGCGGGAACTGGAAGAGCTGCCACATGGGCGCGCAGCTTTAGCGGTTGGGCGACGCGTCACAACCCGTCATGCTGAACTTGTTTTAGCATCCCTGGTCGAGGCGTACGGAGCCCTTACCGGAAAGGATGCTGAAACGAGTTCAGGATGACAATTAGCGCTTCGGGTAGCTCGGGTCGGGCAGGTTCGCGATGGCGCGGTCGAGCGATTTCTCGGCCTCAGTGAGGCCCTTCATCATTGCCGGAAGGGCCTGGTTCAGCGCCCTCATGCTCCGCTGGACGGTTGGGCCGACATTCGCCATCTGCTGCTGGAAGTGGCGATCGAAATCGGGATCGTCGCGCCGGGCCATGTCGCGCACCGTCATGTTCCGCTCGGCCGGAGTCGCCTGCCGGCCCTCAAGTGCGGCCTGAACCTCGCCGACCTTCATGTTGAGGAATACGCCCGATAGCGCCTGCATCGCATTGGTGAGCTTCTGCGCGTTTGCTGGGTCGGTGAGCTGGTGTGGAAGCTGCGGGGCTGGCTGTGCCGCAGCGGGAGTTGCAACGAATAGCAGCGGGAGAAGGATCAGGCTCTTGCGCATCGCGGTCACCACTTAAGTCACTGAAATGTCAGCGTAGCACCAATGCCGTGCAAGTTAAACTCAGCGCATCGTCAGCCAGGCGAGCGCGACGATTCCGGCGGCGATGCGGTACCAGGCGAAGGGCGCGAAGCCGTGGCGCGAAATGTAATGAACGAAGGCACGCACGACGACGATCGCGACGATGAAGCTGACAACGAAGCCGACCGCGACCGCTCCGAAGCCGACGCCGCTGGCTCCGGCCATGAGGGTGTCGCGGTGTTTGACCAGCTCCAGCGTGGTCGCGCCCATCATCGTCGGGATGGCAAGGAAGAAGCTGAACTCGGCGGCCGTGCGACGCTCCACGCCGAGGCTGAGGCCACCCATGATCGTCGCGCCCGAGCGGCTGACGCCGGGGACCATCGACAGGCATTGGATCAGGCCAACGCCGATTACGGTTTTCAGCGGCATCTCGGCGACTCCGACCACCGGCGTCTGCTTCACCATCCGTTCGATGACGAGGATTGCGATGCCGCCGAGGATGAAGGCGACTGCGACCACATAGGCGTTGCCGAGCAGGGCCTCGACCTTGTTGATCAGCAGGAAGCCGAGAATTGCCGACGGCAAGAAGCCGATCAGGATGTTGCGGACAAAGCGCCAGGAGACGGCATTGCCCTTCAGCATCCCCTCGAGCACCGCCCAGAAGGTGCGCCAATAGAGCACGACGATGGCGAGGATCGCGCCCAGCTGGATGATCACGTTGAACGCCGTCCATTTCTCGGCGTCGAAGCCGAGGAGTTCGGTGGCGAGGATCAGGTGGCCGGTCGAGGAGACAGGCAGGAATTCGGTGACGCCCTCGACGATGCCGAGGATGATCGCGATCAAGAGGATTGGCATTGCGGGAAGTCAGCCGCTCAGTTGGTCGCGGTCAAATGAATTCGCCGGCCAGCGAAGCGGTTGCCGCGGAAGCGGCCGAGCCATTCATAGGCAACCGCTGCAAGCGGCGTCGGCTTGATCCCGAACGCTTCCAGTCCCGGCAGCTCGCCTGAAACGACATTGTCGCGCTGGAGCATCTGCCACTGGTCGCGGGTGAGCGGAGCCCCGGGCAGCCACCCAAACCAGGACAGGAAATTCCCGAACAGGTCAGGCATCGGCACGAGTTCCGGCTTCTGGCCGGTGATCGCAATGATCGCCTGGTGAAGCTCGACCATGCTCAGGACCTGCGGTCCGCCGATTTCATAGATCGGTCCGGCGAAACTCTGGGGGTCGAGTGCGGCCATTGCGATCGCCTTGGCGAGATCGCGGACATAGACCGGCTGGAATTTCCGTTTCGCCGCAACAACCGGAAGAAACGGCAGCTGCGCCAGGCCAGCGAAGCGGTTTGTGAGATCGTCTTCCGGCCCGAATGCGAGGGACGGCCGAATGATCGTCGCCTCAGGGAAAGCCCTGCGGATGGCTCCTTCGCCTTCGCCCTTGGTGCGGCCGTAATTTGACGGTGAACCAGGATCGGCGCCGATCGCCGAGATGTGGACCAGCGCCTTCGCGCCAGCCTCCTTCGCCGCTTCGGCGATATTTTTCGCGCCGTCGACGTGGACCGCCTGCATCTTCTTGAACGCGCCGACGAGGTTTATTGCCCGGTTCGCGCCGTCGAGCGCGCGGGCGACGCTTTGGGCATCGGTGATGTCGGCCTGGACGAAGCCGAACTGCCCCACCTGTCCGAGCGGCTGGATGAAATAGGAATTGCGCGGGTCGCGCGAGGCGACGCGCACGCGAACCCCGCTCCGCAGCAGGAGCTCGCAAACGTAGCGGCCGATGAAACCGTCGCCGCCGAAAACGGTGACGAGCTCTTCTGAGCGTCCGATCATGGGGTGGCGCAGTAGCGGCGAGGAACCCCGATTGACAAGGCACGCGACGCGAGGCGCAATCCGTCGTTCCGCCTGCGCAGCGAGCGGAACGAACGGGTCCGCGGGGCTTTGGCCCAATGCGTCTCTTGAAGCGGAATCGAGACGCACGGAGGCTTCCATGAGAATTTCGGAAATCATGACCCGCGACCCGAAGCTGATCGATCCAACTTCGTCGATCCGCGACGCGGCCAGGCGGATGAAGGATGAGGATATCGGCGCGCTGCCGATCGGCGAAAACGACCGGCTGATCGGCATGGTAACCGATCGCGACATTGCGATCCGGGCCGTCGCCGAGGACCGCGACCCAAGCTCCACTACCGTCCGCGAAGTGATGAGCGAGAAGATCTATTATTGCTTCGAAGACGACGACATTAAGGATGCTGCGCGCTGCATGGCCGAAAATCAGGTCCGGCGGCTGCCGATCCTCAACCGCGACAAGCGCCTGACGGGGATCGTCTCGCTCGCTGACATCGCCCAGACTGGCGAGGAGTGCGAGAAGACAGCGCTCGAAGGCGTTTCGGAGCCGAGCGGCGAAGCACGGCGTGAGCCAGCGCTGACCTGAAGCCAGCCGAAGGGAGCGAAGGCCGGCTTGCCCCCGCCTTCGCTTCCGGTCATCGATCGGGCCTGAATGTGTTGCAATTCAATGCGTTGGCAGAGGTCGGACGACGCGGTTGACAAGGCCACCGCTGGCCTCCACATGGCGCGCCCTACCATCATTGATGAGCACCTGTGCCCAGGTGGCGGAATTGGTAGACGCACCAGCTTCAGGTGCTGGCGCTCGCAAGGGCGTGGAGGTTCGAGTCCTCTCCTGGGCACCAGCTTATCGGCCGGGGATACTCGCCGATGGTTCCGAAACTCGAAATCTGCTCGAGAGCGGCCTGGCCGAACTCTGACGTCCCAGCCCGGAAGATAACGGAAGCAGGAATGACTTCGTGTGGCGCTTCGGGGAATGACGAGACCACCGCCCTGACAGACAGCGAAACAACGGGAGAAAACAGCGCGATCCGAGCCAGGCCCGGTCTTATCTCCCCACCCGCTCCATCGTCGCAAGCACGACATCATGCGTATTCATGGGCAGGGCCAGCGAATAGGTTCCCGCCACTGCGACGCGCACCGTCGCATCCCTCTCCGGTAGATCCCGCGTCAGCGCCTTCAATTTGGCGGTCTGGGCAGCAGTCAGGTGGTCCGGCTTGCCCATCTCGATCCACGCAGACTGCGGGTCATTCTTATGGAAGCCAGTCCGGCGGATCTGGAGCCGGTATGACCCAGGCTGAAGATGCGAGAAGCGCACCGTGACCGGCGAAGCTGCGACCGACGAGTGAAGCTTTGTGTAATAGGGCCGGTTGCTGATCTTCTGATCGGGCAAACGCCAGTCCCAGACGATCGCCGCCACTCGCTTCCCGTCCGCCGCAGCCCAGCTCTGCGGATCGGCCGTCGGAACGTCGCGGCCTTGGAGGGCGCTGAGATACTTGTAGGCAAACCAGGCGGGCTTGCGCACGCCATCAACGGTCATGAGTCCAAAGCCGCCGTGAAATGGTCCGTTGGGCGGACCAGGCTCGTAGAAAATGTCCGAATAGGTCCAGTAGCTCATGCCCTGCAGTAGGCCGCGGCTGCCCTTGAGCTTCTCGAGGATATAGGCTGCGCTGATGTAGCTGTCGTGGACTGGGTCACGCGGATTGTAGCTGGTGCTCCACTCGGTGAAATAGAGCGGCAGATTAGGAAATTTCGACTTGCCGATCTGCTCGCGCACGCGGCGCACGTCGCCGACGACTGAATCGGGGTTCATCGACAGTTTGTTGTCGTCCTTGCCTTGCTCGTCGAGAAACCCGCCCTCGACGCCGTAGGTGTGGGTGGTGACGAAATCGATGGGGATGTTCTTCGCTGCGACAAGTTCCAGGAACTCCGGCACCCAGGCGGCGCCCGCCGTCGATGGACCGCCGACGCGCAGCTCAGGGTCGATCGCTTTGATCGTCCGCGCAGTATTCTCGTAGAGATCGAAATAGGCCTTCTGGTCCGCCTTCTCCCAAAAGCCATCGAGATTGGGCTCGTTCCACACCTCGAAGAACCAGCTGCGCACCTCGGCCTTGCCGTAGCGCTGCTCGAGATGGGTCACGAACGCGTGCACGAGATCGCGCCAAAGCTCCGGCTTGGGGTGCGACGTGTTGCCGTTCCACCAGAAAATCTTGTTCTCCGACGTCTTCAGCGCCTGCGGCGTGAATCCCAGCTCGACGAACGGCTTGATGCGCTTGGCGAGCAAATTGTCGTAGAGCTTGTCGATGCCCGTCCAGTCGTAGGTGATATGCCCGTCGGGAGCCTGCTTCACGGTTCCCAGCGCATCGTGGAAGATCGCGTGGAAACGGATGTAGCGAAATCCTAGCTCGTCCACGGCGATCTTCAGCTGCCGCTGCGCATCGTCGCGGCTCATCGTCCCGGAATAGTCGGAGCCGACCGAAAGATCGAAGAAGCGGTCGATCGGCTTCGTCGCTCGAGCGACGTCCACATTGACCTCGCGGGTCGCAGCCGCCGCAGGCGCTGATGCCAATGCGGCGCACAGGCCCGCGATGAAAAGCCAGATACGCATGCGCCTCTCCCCCAGGCTAAACTGTTAGCGCTACCATACCGGGCCGTATCGCTGGGTCAATCCGCTGGCATATCAGCGTGGCGGGCTTGCAACGCCGCGCTTCAGCCGTTTAGTGCAGGCCATGTCGCGTCCGTTCAATGCAAATGCAGTCGTCGACCAGCTCGCGGCCATCTACGACGAGTCGGTTGCGAATCTCCGTGAGGCGCTTGCCCGATATGTCGAAGACCGCACAGCGCCCGACGCGCGGAGCCGCAAGAAGGGTGCGTTCGCTTATCCGGAGCTGAAGATCGACTATGCCGGAAAAGCTCCGGCGGCCGCGCCCTCGCGCGCATTCGCACGGCTCAACCAGCCGGGGACATACGCGACCAGCATCGCCCGGCCCGAGCTGTTCCGCGACTATCTCGTCGACCAGATCGAGCATCTCGAGCGCGATTACGACGTGACTATCTCAGTCGGCCGCTCGGCGAGCGAAATCCCCTACGCCTATGTGATCGAGAATAGCGGGATCCAAGTCGGCGACATCTCGACCGCCGAGCTGTCGCGATTCTTCCCGTCGAACGAGCTGGTGCACTTGGGCGACGAGATTGCCGACGGGGTGTGGGTGAGCGCGCCCGAGGAGCCGCGGCCGCTCGCTTTGTTCGACGGGCCGCGCACCGACTTTAGTCTGGCGCGGCTGCGGCACTACACCGGCACGCCGCCGGAGCATTTCCAGCAGTTCGTCCTGTTCACCAACTATGTTCGATACGTCGACGAGTTCGTCGGGGTCGCAATCGACACGCTGCGGCGCAAGGATTCGCGCTTCACGGCGCTATCGGTGCCGGGCGCGTTGTACGAGGAAGGCGAGCTCACCGACGCTGAGGCGCAGATCGCGGCCGGCCAATGGCGGCGGCACCAGATGCCGGCTTATCACCTGATGGCTGAAGGACGGACCGGGATCACCCTGGTGAACATCGGCGTGGGGCCATCGAACGCCAAGACCATCTGTGATCATGTGGCGGTGCTGCGCCCGGAAGTGTGGCTGATGATCGGCCATTGCGGGGGTCTTAGGCCGAGCCAGACCATCGGCGATTATGTGCTCGCGCACGCTTACCTGCGCGACGATCACGTGCTCGACGACATGCTTCCGCCCGAAGTCCCACTGCCGGCAATTGCGGAAGTGCAGAACGCTTTGTTTGACGCGACGACGGCGATCACCGGCGAGGACGAAGACAGCGTCAAGCGGCGGCTGCGCACCGGCACCGTGGTCACCACCGACGATCGCAACTGGGAGCTGCGCTACGCCGCCTCGGCGCTGCGCTTCAACCAGAGCCGCGCGGTGGCGATCGATATGGAATCGGCGACGGTCGCAGCGCAGGGTTATCGGTTTCGCGTGCCCTACGGGACTTTGCTATGTGTCTCCGACAAGCCGCTTCACGGCGAGCTCAAGCTACCGGGCCAAGCCAACGCCTTCTACGAACGTGCCGTGAGCCAGCACCTCCGCATCGGCATCGAGGCGCTAAACCTGCTCCAGCGCGAGGGCGAAGGTTTGCACAGCCGCAAGCTCCGCAGCTTCGACGAGCCGCCGCTGCGTTAGCTGACCGACAGGATCTGCCCGCGTGGGTGAACTCCGGCTCGAATCGTTTCCCGAGCGGTACGAACATGGAGCGACGTCCTGCGCCGCATGCCGTCAACGAAAGGTGATACGGTTGGGCGTGGGCGGGCTCCGGCCCGGAGCGATCCAAGCGACCAAGGCGTCGAGGTCGATGATGCCTTTGTCGGCGATATCGGTGCCGGCGGTGAAGGCGCTGAGGCTGTCGCCGCCCGAAGCGAGATAATTGTTCAGGGCGACACGATACTGAGCGGCGGGATCGATCGGCTTGCTGTTCAACCTCAAATCGACAATGCGTCTCCCTTCCGGTTGCGCCATGTCGACGATGTAGGTGAAGCCGGCCGAGGGGGCGAGCGCGGCGGGCTTTGCGGAGCCGCTACGGATCGCAGTCCCATATTGCTGTTCCAGCGCGGCTTTGAGCTGAGCGCCGGTCAGCGTCATCACCACGAGATTGTTCCCGAACGGCATCATCGCGAATGCGGCGTCGTAGCGTATGTCTCCACCCGGAAGATCGACCCGGACGCCGGTGCTGTTGACCAGCGCCAGCTGCGCGCCGCCATTCTCCGGAGCGCGGGTGGCGGCCAGCATCGAATCTGCGATGAGGTCGGCGGCGGCGCTTTCGGCATCGTCGGTGCTCCGCGTGGCAGCAATGGTCAGGTGACCCACGATCCGGCTGGCAATCGGCGCGACTGCGATCGCGTAACGATCGACAAGTGCCTTCTCGGCGGCGTCTTCACCACGATCGCCGTTCCCAACAATTATGTTGTGCGCGTCCTGGCCGATCAGCCGATGCGTCACGGGATCGAACTGGAGCCTAAGGTCGGTAGCGAAATAGCCGTACTTACCGGCGCTGGTGAGCAGGCGACCGTCGGCGACGCCTGTTGTGCCGCGACAGACGTAGGCCCAATGCGTGTGGCCCGAGACCACTGTCGTGATCGCCGGATCGAGTTTCTTGAGAATCGGCACGATGTCGCCGCTGAGGCCGTCGCAGCCTTCGCCCCGCGTGAACTGCCGAGTCTTCCCGCCCTGATGGATCAGCAGGACGATTGCGTCGGCGCCCTCGGCTTTGAGCTTCGGCACCAGCGCATTGGCGGTTTCGGCCTCGTCCATGAACGTCAGCCCCTTCACGCCTGAAGGCGTTACCAGATGCTCGGTGCCTTTGAGCGTCATGCCGATGAAGCCGATCCGGATCGGTCCGATCTGTTTGATCGCGTAGGGCGGAAAGATCGTCGATCCGTCCGCCTGCACGACATTGGCAGCGAGATAGCGAAACCTCGCGCCGGCGAACGGCTCGACCGCGCAGGGCACGCGCCGCGTGTATTTTGCGCAGCCGCCCGCCTGCATGCGCTTCAGCTCGTCCGCGCCGCGGTCGAACTCGTGATTGCCGACCGAATTGAGCTCGAGCCCGAGCAGGTTCATCGCGTCGATGGTCGGCTCATCAAGATAATTTGCGGAGATCAGAGGCGAGGCGCCGATCGTGTCGCCGGCCGAAACGGTGACGCTATTCGGGTGTCCGGCGCGTAGTCCGGCAAGTGCTGCGGCAAGATGCGCAACGCCGCCGGTAGCGATCTTGTGCTTGGCATTGTCGGCCTCCGTTACCTCGACCGGCGGCGGGGTCTCGAGATTGCCGTGGAAATCATTGAAGGCGAGGATCTGCACTTCGACCGGCGCCTGCGCGACCGGCGTCGGTGGCGCGACATGCGCGGCGCAGCCAGCGAGCGTGAGAAGCACCAGGGCGGCGGCGATGCGGCGGATCATTTGGCGGGTAGCGGCTGCGGCTCAGCGAAGAGGGCGTTGAGATACGCCGCGAGCCTGACGCCACCCTGGCTCAGCCGCCGCTCGATCACCGGCGTGAACCTGTAGACGTAAGAGTAAGAGAGGTCGGGCAATACCGGCTCCCTCTTCTTCGCCTTCTTGCGCTTCGCCGGCTTGGGCATGTCTCCCTTGGTTGGATAGACGGTGTCGCGAATCTCGGCGCTCTCGCTGATCCAGTCGCGCGGGTTTATGTCCCACCACTTCACCACGTCCTCAGGGCCGATGTGCCGTTCCAGCTTCGCCGCCATCTCGGTGAAGGACAATTGCTCGTCGTCGACCAGCTGCGAATCCCACAGCGCATGGAGATTGGTTGGCTTGCCGAAGAAGGTGACCTTCACGTCATTGCCGCCCTTATCGCAGCATCTGCCGACGTGCAGCGGCTGGTGAAGGTCGCCGACTAGGTGGACGATGAAGCGCAGCGCGAGCTGCTTGTCGGCGAGGCTGGCGTTGGGGTCCTGCAGCACCGTACGGAAGTGGTTTAGCGCCTCGAGCGCATCGCCCTCCGGCGGCGCATGGTCGTAGATGATCCCGTTGACCGTCACATAGTGCCACGGCGTTGCGGTCTTCTGCCAGAACGGGCCCGGCGCGGATCGCATCTCGTCAGGCCAGGTCGCAGCGTCGTCGAGGCTCTCGCCGGGTCCGAGGATCTGCTCGACATGCGCGCGGGCGAGCCCGCTTAGCTGCGTGTCGGCGATCGCCGCGATGACGCGATGACCCGTTTTGCCCCAGGCGAGGGCAGGTGCTGGAATCAACACCGCTGCGGCGGCAACGAACGACCATGCTTTCATTGGACGGGCACTCACAGACTCGGCTGACTAGCGCATGCCCTGTGGCGACGGTTAAGGACAAGAGCATGACTGATGAACAATTACTCGACCTCGCCCGTGCGGCCGCGGCGAAGGCCTATGCGCCTTATTCGAACTTCCACGTCGGCTGCGCGGTGGAATCGGTCGACGGCGAGGTGGTGACCGGCGCGAACATGGAGAATGCCTGCTATCGCCTCGGCGTCTGCGCCGAGCAGAGCGCGCTTACCGCCGCGCAGCACAGCTTCGGGCTCGACAAGGTCGCGCGGATCGCGGTGGTCGGCGGCAGCGGCGATGTCGTCTGCACGCCCTGCGGCGGCTGCCGCCAGGCGATCCTCGAAGCCGCCCAGCTCAGCGCCCGAAACGTCGAGATATTGTGCGGCAGCGGCGACGGCTCGGCGATCGAGCGGCACACCATCGGCGAGCTGCTCCCGTTCGGGTTCGGCCCGGCGAATCTAGCAATCGAATGAGGGCGTAATGTCCGATTTCGACAACAGACAGTGGATTCAGCTCGTCAAGCGGACACGCGAAACGTTCGGCGTGAGTCTGGACGACGCTCACGACCTTATTCTTGCTGATGAGCAAATGCGCCGCCTCGTCGCCTGGCGCATAAATCATGATTCCGAATGCCGCAAACAGGCGCTGCGGGACATCCGCTATAAGGGCCGCGGGTCGCGCTTTGTCCGCGACGGAGACCGCATCAAGTTTCGTTAAACGAGCTTAATCTCGCGCAGCCGTTCCTGGAGATACTCATTCGCGGTGATCGGCGGCCATTTGGGCAGCTCGCCCGGTGGCACAGTTTCCGCCAGCGCATCGATCAGGAAATCCGAGCGGAAGTGGAGGAAGAAGGGCATCGAATAGCGCGCCTTGCTGGCACGGTCGGGAGTCGGATTGACGACCCGGTGCGTGGTCGAGCGCAGCTTGCCGTTGGTCAGCCGCTGCAGCATGTCGCCGATGTTGATCACCAGCTCGCCCGGCTGCGGTGAGACGGGGATCCAGCGGCGGTCGCGGGTCAGTAGCTCCAGCCCAGCTTCCTCGGCGCCGAGCAGCAAGGTGATGGCGTTGATGTCCTCGTGCGCGCCGGCGCGGATGTGCTCGCCGGTCGGCTCGGTCTGCGGCGGATAATGGAGCGCACGAAGGACTGAATTGCCGTCACGCACCGCGTCCTCGAAATAATCCTCGTCGATCTTCAGGTAACGCGCGATCGCCTTGAGCACTTTGAGGCCGGTGCGGTCGAAGGTCGCGAACAGCTCCTGGAACGTATCAGTGAAGCTCGGCACCTCTGAAGGCCAAAGATTATCGGGCATGTGGTCGCGGAAGCGGTGCCCGGGCGGCAGGTCGCGGCCGACGTGCCAGAATTCCTTGAGGTCATGCGCCTTCTGGCCCTTGGCGGTCTCGATCCCAAACGGCGTATAGCCGCGCGCTCCGCCGCCACCGGGGATGAGGTATTTGCGCTTCACCTCCTCGGGCAGCGCGAAGAAGGTCTTGGCCTTCTCCTCGGCGCGGTGGATCAGTTCGTCGGGGATGCCGTGGTCGGCGATGATCGCGAAGCCATATTCCTCGAAGCTCTTGCCGAGCTTTCGCGCGAAGCTCTCGGGGTCGCGGTCGGCGTCCTTCAGCGAAACGGACGCGATATTGTCAGCAGTGATCGTGGCCATCTTTTTATCTTAGCAAAGGAATTGGCGTCAGGGCAGCATCAGCGAGGCGAGCGCTGCGGACATCAAATTGGCGAGGCTGCCGGCAAGCAGCGCGCGGATGCCGAGCTTCGCGATCACAGGGCGCTGGTTGGGGGCGAGCCCGCCGGTCACCGCCATCTGGATCGCGATCGAGCTGAAGTTGGCGAAGCCGCACAAAGCGAAAGTGACGATAGCGCGGCTGCGGTCGCTCAAAGTTGCAGCGTCCATCTTGCCGAGGTCGATGAAGGCGACAAATTCGTTGAGGACCAGCTTCGTGCCGAACAGACCGCCCGCGGTCCCAGCTTCGTGCCACGGCACGCCGATCAGAAACATGACCGGCTGGAACACATAGCCGATGATCCGCTGGAAGCTAAGGTCCGGGATCCCGACCATGTTGCCGAGGCCGCCAAGCAGGCCGTTGGCAAGTGCGACCAAAGCGACGAACGCGAGCACCATCGCGCCGACCGCAACGGCTAGTTTGACGCCCGTCTGAGCACCCTGGGCAGCGGCCATGATGATGTTGGCGGGCTGCTGTCCTTCCTCAAATGTCTCCGCGACCTCGACTTTGGCGTCCTCGGCTGCATCGTTGTCCGCCGGGTCGTCCGGCATGATCATCTTGGCCATCAGGATCCCGCCCGGCGCGGACATGAAGGCAGCGGCGAGGAGATAGGGGAGATACTGCGCGCCGAGCAGGCTCGCGTAGGCGGCGAGGATGGTGCCGGCGACGCCCGCCATGCCGACGCACATCACCGTGAAAAGGCGCGAGGGCGGAAGCGCCGCGAGATAGGGCCGGACAACCAAAGGCGATTCGGACTGGCCGACGAAGATATTCGCAGCGGCAGAGAGGGATTCAACGCGGCTTATGCCAGTCACCCACCCGATCGCGCCGCCGACCCAGCGCACGATCCGCTGCATGATCCCGAGATAATAGAGGATCGCGACAAGGCTCGCGAAGAAGATGATCACCGGCAGCGCGGCGATGGCGAAGGTGTGCGCGAGCGGGTTGGTCTCGCTCGGGCCGAACAGGAACTCGGTGCCTTTGGTCGCATAGCCGAGGAGATCGGCAACACCGGCCGACAGCGACAGGATGCCGGCGCGCCCCCAGCTTGTGTAGATCACCAGCCAGGCGATGAATGCCTGGAGCGCAAAGGCTGCGCCAACAACGCGCAGGCGGATCGCCTTACGGTTCGTCGATAGTACGAACGCGATGCCGAGAATGACTATGATCCCGGCAACGCCGAGCAGCTTCTGATTCACGAAAGAGCCCCTCCCCCGAGGAAACTTACCAGACCATGCCTTGCGTAGCGGCTGCGGCGGCTTCGTCCAGCAAATCCAGCGCTTGCTCAGGCGTTTGCGCGACGAGCAGTTGCTTGCGGCGCTGCGCGGAGAGAAAGCCGCTTTCCGTCGCATGGTCGATGAACTCGATCATCCCGTCCCAATAGCCTTCGACATTGAGCAGGCAGAACGGCTTCTTATGATAGCCGAGCGCGTTCCAGCTCCATGCCTCGAATAATTCATCGAGCGTCCCGATCCCGCCGGGAAGCGCGAGGAACGCGTCGGCGAGGTCGGTCATCTTCGCCTTGCGCTCGTGCATGTTGGCGACGGTGTAGAGCTCGGTCACGCGGGTATGCGCGACCTCGATGTCCACGAGTGCCTGCGGGATCACACCGTACACATGCCCGCCAAGGTCGAGCACGCTGTCGGCAATCAGACCCATGAGGCCGAGCCGCCCGCCGCCGTAGACGAGGTCGACGCCGCGGCTGGCCATCGCCGCGGCAGTCGCCCGTGTCGCATCGGCGAACACCGGCTGCGAACCCGGCGCGGAGCCGCAATAGACTGCGAGACGCTTCACGTGGTTCAAAGGGCCGCGAGCTCCCTGAGGTCCACCTCGGGCCGCGCGCCGAAATGCGAGATCACTTCCGCCGCGGCGATCGAGCCGGTTTCGAGACAGGCCTTGAGCGGTTTGCCGCGACAGCGCGCCGCGAGGAATCCCGCGGCGAACAGGTCGCCAGCTCCGGTCGTGTCGACGATCCGCTCGACGGGCGTGGCGGGGACCTCGATCATATAATCCTTCTCGGTTGCGACCGCGCCGTGCGCACCGCGCGTGATCACTAGCGTGCCGACATGCTGCGACAGCGCGACGATGCATTCGGCAAGATCGCCGCAGCCGGTCAGGTGCCGCACTTCGTCCTCATTGCCGAACAGGATGTCGGCGGTTCCCGCCTCAATCATGCCAAGCACGCCTTCGCGGCGGTCGCCGAGGCAAAGGCTTTCGGAAAGTGTGAAAGCGACTGTGCGCCCTGCCGAATGCGCGATCCGCGCCGCCTCGAGCATCGCCGCGCGCGGACGCTCTGGCCCCCACAAATAGCCTTCGAGGAAGGTGACGCTTGCCGCGCGGATCAGGTCGGCGTCGAGCGCTGCGGGGGTCAGCTCGTGGCTCGCTCCGGGACAGGTGCTCATCGTCCGCTGTGCGTCCGGCGTGACGAGGATCAGGCAGCGGCCGGTGGGCGGCGGGCCCAGGATCGGCGGGGTCTCAAAGCTCACGCCAAGGGAGCGCATATCGTGGGCAAAGATCGCGCCGAGCTGGTCTTGCGCGACCTGGCCGATGAATGCGGCGCTAAGGCCGAGCGCTGCCGCTCCGGCCATGCTGTTCGCAGCCGAGCCGCCGCTGACCTCGCGTGCCGGTCCCATCGCCGCGTAGAGATCGGCGGCCTCCTCCGTCGTGAGCAGGCGCATCGAGCCCTTGGCGAATCTGCGGCTCTCGAGGAACGCATCGTCGCAGGTGGCGATGACGTCGACGATCGCATCGCCGATCGCCACGATGTCGAGGCTGGAGGATGTCACGGGCCGCGTGGCTAGCCGCGCGAGTGAGCCGCGGTCAACGGCGGTTGCATGGTCGCGCAAAGCCGGTAGGTCTTTGGGCATGACAACCGAGATCGAAGCGGCCGCCGACGACCCGCAGCTCGCCGGCCCCGCCGTCCCTTTGTCGCTGCTCGCGCTCTCGACCTTCTACGGCGGAATGGTGTGCATCGCGGGGGTTCTCGGCAACAAGCAGGTTGCACTGGGACCGCTCGCCGTCGAGGCGGGAATCTTCGCGTTCCTGTTGCTCGTCGTGACGTCGAGCTCGGTCGCCGAGCTGCACGGGCGGCCGACGGCGAATCGGCTGGTGCTGATTGGATTCGTCCCGCTGATCGTGTCGCTGCTGCTGAGCCTTGTCGTGCTGGCGCTGCCCGCTTCGCCGCAGATGGACCCAGCTCGGCTGTCAGCCTTCGAAACCGTAATGGGCGGGACTCCGCGGATCTGGCTCGGTGGAATCACTGCCTACGGAATCTCGACCTTCCTCAACGTCACCATCTTTAGCCGCCTGAAGGCGCGCGAAGGCAGGAACCTCCTTTGGCTGCGCGCCGGCATCGCGAGCGTGCTGAGCCAGATCGTCGACACGCTCATTTTCATCACCATTGCCTTCTACGGAGTCTTCCCGATCGGCGAGCTGCTGCTCGGCCAGATGCTGGCGAAGGTGGCGCTCTCCGCAGTGCTGGTGCCGCCGCTTGTTTATGCCTTCGTGGGACTCGGCCGGAGGCTCGATCAGTCGCGCTGAACAGCCATAGTGGCACAAGTGCAACGGTTGAAAATGAATCGTTAACGCCGGGCCTTCGGCTGTAACAAGCCTGCCTTAATCCGCTAATAGCGGCAGCGGGGTTCCACACATTCTACCGGGTTTCGGGGGAGTTTCTTTCCGTGAAAAAATTCGTGCTGCTTTGCACGACGGCGCTGCTGCCGTCGGCCGTTTATGCCCAGTCGACCGGTACGGTCGAGACCGAGAACCGAGAGATCGTCATCACTGGCTCCAAGGCTAGGTCGGTTGGGGGCGTCCAGACGCCAAATACGCCGAAAGCGAAGGTCGTTCTAACGCAAGAGATGATCGCTCGTCAGGGCGCGGGCCAATCCATTCTCGATACCATCAACCTTGTGCCTGGCGTCAGCTTTCAGAACAACGACGCCTATGGCTCAGCAGGTGGTACGCTCACGATTCGCGGCTTCGACTCAAGCCGAATCAGCCTCACCTTCGATGGCATTCCGCTCAACGACAGCGGCAACTACGCGATCTTCTCTAACCAGCAGCTCGACCCCGAGCTGATCGATCAGGTCAACGTCAACCTCGGCACGACCGACGTTGACTCGCCCACCGCGTCGGCCGTGGGTGGAACTGTGAACTACCGCACGATTGTTCCGTCAGTTAACCCAGGCGTCCACTTTGTCGGTTCGATCGGCGACTGGCACATGTGGCGCGGCTTCGGGCTCATCAATACAGGTGAAGTCGGGCCATTCGGAACCCGCATGTTCTTCTCAGCGTCACGCGAGAAATATGACGTACCGTACAACGGCTACGGCAAGCTCAGCAAAAAGCAATTCAATGGCCGCATTTACCAGACCGTCGGCAGCAACGGTGACTTCATCTCGGTCGCGGGCAATTACAACGAGAACCGTAACAACTTCTTCGGCTCGCTTCCGCTTCGTACGGACACGACGCAGTCCGCCACGGACAGCCGCGCCCGCAACGTCGGGCCGAACTCGCAGAACCGATATCCGACCAACCGGGACGAGCGCTTCTACAAGATCAACTTCCCCTGCACGACTGCGACTCCGCGTGCCGGCGTTCGCGACACCGTCGCTGGTCCAGCTTTCGACGTTGCGGCATGCGGCACTGAGTTCGACCGCCGTTACAATCCGTCCAACACTGGCAATATTCGCGGCGCTTCGCGCTTCACGCTGGCGGACGGTCTCGTTCTTACCGTCGACCCGAGCTACCAGTATGTGAAGGCAAACGGCGGCGGGACCGTTAACGCCGAAGAAGGCACCGTTCGTGACGTCAATCCGGCCGGCGGCACCGCGCCGACGGTCAGCGGCACTGGAAACTGCCTGACCACTCCGAACAGCGCCAACAATACCTGCATCGGCGGCTTCCTCGGCGGAAATGCGTACGCCGGACGCGATCTGAACGGCGACGGCGACAAGCTGGACCAGGTCACCGTCCTCGCGCCGAGCCAGACCCATACAGACCGATACGGCGTCATCGCTGGCCTTCGCTGGGACTTCGGCCGCGGGCAAATGATCCGCGGCGGATACACGCTCGACGACGCACACCACGTTCAGACCGGGGAAGTCGGATATCTGAAGCCCAATGGCGAGCCCCAGGACGTCTTCCCGATCAACGATCCGATCATCGATGGCCAGGGCTTCACGCTTGAAAAGCGTGATCGTGAATCGTACGCGGTCCTGCACAAGTTCTGGAGCGAATATCGGGGCAATTTCGGCAATCTGACTGTCAATGTCGGCCTTGCCTATTCCTACTTCATCCGGAATCTTAATAACCATTGCTTCACTTCGAGCGCATCCGGCTTTGTGGAGTGCACGGGCCGCGATCCTGCTCGTGACGCCATTCTGGCGACGCTGAATCCGCAGGTCGTCGATCCCACGACGGGCCGCGTGGTGAGCGGATGGTCGCCGCCGCAGAAGCGGCGTTTCACCTACAAAAAACCCTTGCCGAACATCGGTTTGACCTATGCCATTACTCCACAGGTCACTGCCTTCGGCAACTATTCAAAGGGCTTGTCGGTCCCCAGCACGGACAACCTCTACAACAGCTTCTTCTTCCCGATCACGACCGATGCGGCGAAACCGAAGCCGGAGTTGACCGACAATTTCGACGGCGGATTGCGCTACAGCTCGAGCAAGATTCAGGCGCAGCTGGGCGGTTGGTACACGCACTTCACGAACCGCCAAGCATCCGCTTTTGACCCAGAACTCAACGTGTCGGTGTTCCGTAATCTCGGGACGGTGAATAAGTGGGGTATCGACGGGTCGGTTTCGTATCAGCCCATCAAGCCTCTGACGTTCTACGTTTTCGGTTCGTGGATTAAGAGCAGGATAGAAGATAATATTCAGATCGGATCGCTTCCGACCGGCGTAACCTGCGACACGGTTAGCCCCACGAGCACGCAAGGCCTTCAGAGTTGCGCATTCACCAAGGGTAATCGCGAGTCTGGATCGGCGAAGTACAGCTACGGCGCGTCGGTGAACGGCAATCTCGGACCGGTTTCGCTAGGCATCAGCGCTAAGCGCACCGGACCGCGGTTCGTGTTCGACAATAATGCCGCCGTGTACCGTGGTGATATCGGCATCACGACGACAACGACGGGACGGGTGGTGCAAGAGCAGGTTTATTCGGCCAAAGTCCCCGCCTACTGGCTCGTCAACCTAGATGCGCGCGTGAAGCTCGACTGGATTTCGCCAGCTGCCGCTTGGAAGAAAACCTACTTGCAATTCAACCTGTACAACGCCTTCGACAAATTCTTTGTCGGCGGTTTCGGTGGCGGTCTCGCACAGGCGACCTCGACTCGCACTTGCAACGCAACCTCCACGCCATCGTGCACAGTGTCGACGGTCGTACCCACTTATGGTGCGCCGCCGTTCGTTCAGATCGGCGCACCGCGCACTTTCATGGGATCGATCAACATCGAATTCTAATTCTGACTTGATTGGCTACCTAGAAGGCCGGGTGGACTAGTTCTGCCCGGCCTTCTTCTTTGCGCTAGGCGGGCGCCGCCTCCGCATCCACGCGTGCGCTGATAAATGCGCCGGGAAAGTGCGAGCAGCAGGCCATCACATGCGTGATCGCTTCGCGGTCATATTCGTCGCCTGAGCGGTAGGTCTCGAAATAATCGTTCAGCGCCCCAACGCGCTCAGGCCATACATCCTGGCTCTGCAGGCCGATCGACACTCCGTAATTGGCAAACGCGATCCCCACGTCTCGGGCATAACTCGCGCGGGCGAAGAGGCCCGGCGGGTCGGTCCATAGGAAATCGAGCGCGGCGAGCGACTGCTCGCGCTGGACCACCGCCCAATCCTCGTGCGGGAAGAAATGGGCGAGCCACAGCATCATTCCGAGGCCGAGGTCCTGGTCGATGCGGAGGTTCTCGTACTGCCCCTCCATGATCGCGCGCATTTCCGCGATCTCGCGGGCGAGCTCAGCCTCGCTCAGCAGCTTGTAGGACACGTATCCGTCGAACGCGTCCATCGCGCCGAGGCCGTAGCCGGGATATGGCGCTGAAAGGTCCTCCTCCATCTTCCAGATGACTCCGCGCCCTGAAAGCACGAACGGCTCGTGGATCTCCCTGGCGATGCGGATGCCCTTCTCGCGATAGGCGGGCTCGTGCTCGCCGAGGCAGGCGAGCGCGTAGAGCCACATTGCAAGGTAATGGAAATATTGTCCGTCGCGGTCCGCCGCCTCGCCGATCCGGTAGCCTTTTGGGCGGCCCAGAACACAGTCGACGTCAACGACTAGGTCACGCGCAGCGTCGAGCCAGCGCTGCTCACCCGTTTCGCGGAAGAGCGAAACGTAAAGCACCAGTCCGAAGGCATCGGTCCACAGATAGCGCAGGCCGTTCGGCCACATGCGCTCGGCCCGCATCCAGTCGAGCTTGCTGAGGACATAACCGAGGTCGTGTTGCGGCATCCACGCCTCCACGCGGCCAATGGTTGAGCCAGCGGCCGGTTCCGCTATTCGGCTTGGATATGCCGCTTTACACCCTCGGCGACCTCAGCCCGCAGCTCGGCGAAGGAGCGTGGGCCGCGCCGTCGGCGGACCTCATCGGGGACGTCCGCCTGGGCGCCCGCGCGAGTGTCTGGTTCGGCGCGGTGCTCCGCGGCGACAATACGCCGCTTCTCCTGGGCGAGGAAACCAATTTCCAGGACGGCGCGATCGGACACAGCGATCCCGGCTTTCCGCTGACCATCGGCGCGCGAGTGACCGTGGGCCATCAGGCGATCCTCCACGGCTGCACGGTTGAGGACGATTGCCTGATCGGCATGGGCGCGCGGATCTTGAATGGCTCGGTGATCGAGGGCGAATGCATCGTCGGCGCCGGCGCGCTGGTGACCGAAGGCAAGAGATTCGAGCGCGGCAGCCTGATCCTCGGCGCGCCGGCGCGAGCAGTGCGGCAGGTTACGGAGGAAGAAAAGCGGGCTTTGCGGGTCTCAGCTGCGCATTATGCCGAGAAGGCGGCGCGCTATGCCGCGCAGCTTACAAGGGTTGACCTCGTTCCGGTTTTGACCCGTTGCGAACCCTAAGCTGCAGAGCTTAGTAAACGCGCGCCTTGGGCTTGATGTAGTCGATATCGCTCGTCAGCGTGAACTCGTGCACCGGGCGGTAGTCGATCTTTACTCCACCGCCCTTGCCGCCCCAGCCGTCGAACCAGCTCACCGTGTGCTTCATCCAGTTCTTGTCGTCGCGCTTGGGATAGTCTTCCTGCATGTGCGCGCCGCGGCTTTCCTTGCGGTTGGCGGCGCAATGCATAGTGATCACCGCCTGCGCTAGCAGGTTGTCGAGCTCAAGCGTCTCGACCAGGTCGCTGTTCCAGATCAGACTGCGGTCAGCGACGCGGACGTCGGCCATGCGGCTGAAAACCTTGTCGATCTTCGCCTGACCCTCGGCGAGTGTGCGGTCGGTGCGGAAGACGCCGCAGTCGGACTGCATCGTGCGCTGCATGTCGAGGCGGATCTCCGCGGTCGGGCTGCCGCCCTCGGCATGGCGGAACTTGTCGAGGCGTGAGAGCGCGAACTCCGCGGAGTCCGCCGGAAGCTGCTGCTGTATCGTGCCGGGCTTCACCACTTCGGCGAGCCTCAGGCCCGTGGCGCGGCCGAACACGACGAGGTCGATCAGGCTGTTCGAGCCGAGCCTGTTAGCGCCGTGAACGCTGACGCAGGCCGCTTCGCCGACCGCGAACAGGCCGGGCACGACCGCGTCCGGGTTACCCTCCTTTAAGGTGACGACTTCGCCATGATAGTTCGTCGGGATGCCGCCCATATTGTAGTGAACGGTCGGCACGACGGGGATGGGCTGGCGCGTCAGATCAACGCCGGCGAAGGTCTTCGCCGTCTCAGTGATGCCCGGCAGGCGCTCATGCAGGATCTTCGGGTCGATATGGTCGAGGTGAAGGAAGATATGGTCCTTATGCTCGCCGACGCCGCGGCCTTCGCGGATTTCCATTGCCATCGAGCGTGACACGACGTCGCGGCTGGCGAGATCCTTAGCGCTCGGCGCGTAGCGCTCCATGAAGCGCTCGCCGTTGGCGTTGGTGAGATAGCCGCCCTCGCCGCGCGCCCCCTCTGTGATCAGCACGCCGGCGCCGTAGATGCCGGTCGGGTGGAATTGGACGAACTCCATGTCTTGGAGCGGGAGGCCCGCGCGGAGCACCATCGCATTGCCGTCGCCGGTGCAGGTGTGGGCGCTGGTTGCCGAGAAATAGACGCGGCCATAGCCGCCCGTCGCGAGAACCACTGCCTGAGCGCGGAAGCGGTGGATCGACCCGTCGTCAAGGCACAATGCAATCACGCCGCGGCAGGCGCCATTTTCCATAATCAGGTCGATCGCGAAATATTCGACGAAGAAATCGGCGTCGTACTTGAGGCTCTGGCTGTAGAGCGTGTGGAGCATCGCATGGCCGGTGCGGTCGGCGGCGGCGCAGGTGCGTTGCGCTGCCGGCCCCTCACCCATATTTTGCGTCATTCCGCCGAAGGCACGCTGGTAGATCTTGCCCTCGCCGGTGCGGCTGAATGGCATGCCGGCATGCTCGAGCTCGATCACCGCCGCCGGCGCTTCGCGCACCATATATTCGATGGCGTCCTGGTCGCCGAGCCAGTCGGACCCTTTGACCGTATCGTACATGTGCCAAGTCCAATGGTCGGGGCCCATGTTGCCAAGGGAAGCGGCGATGCCGCCCTGCGCTGCGACGGTGTGGCTGCGGGTGGGGAAGACCTTAGTGACGCACGCGGTCTTCAGCCCTGCACCGGCCGCGCCCATCGTCGCGCGGAGGCCGGCACCACCGGCGCCGACTACCACCACGTCATAGGTATGATCGACAATCTGGTATGCGCTCACGCAACCGCTCCGAACGCAATGCGGGCGATTGCGTAGAGCGCGATTGCCCCGCCGCCGACCGCAAGGAACAGCAGCAAGGTGTTCCAGGCGAAGCGAGGGCCTTCGTCATGCACATAATCGTCGAGTGTGACCTTCACGCCGTCGAGCGCATGCTTGAAACCGATGATGACGAACAGCGTCATCGGAATCGCCCCGCTCGGCGCACGCAGCCATTCGACGAGCGTACGATAGTCGAGCTTGGGCAAGAGCAGCAGCGAAGCGAGCAGCCAAGTGCCTAGCAGCAGCAGTGCGATGCTGGTCACGCGCTCGGTCAGCCAATGCTCGCCGCCATGCTGCGCCGAGCCGAGGCCGCGGACCTTGCCCAGCGGTGTGGAGCTCTCGCCGATGCTCATTTCGCGACTCCCAGGAAGTAGAACCAGACCGCTGCGGTAAGTAGCACCGAGCCGACGATCGTGAGGATGGCGAACGTCTTGTTGATGCCGAGCTCGAAGGCGGCGCCCGTGTCCATCACCAGGTGGCGGATGCCGGAAAGCAAGTGCTGGAAGAAGCTCCAGGTCAGGCCGACCAGAACGACCAAGCCCAACGGGTGCGTCGCTGCCTTGGTGAAAGTCGCATATGCGTCCGGTCCGCTGGCAATGGCGAAGAGCCACCAGGCGAGGATTCCGAGACCGGCGAAGGACAGAGCGATGCCGGTCGCTCGGTGCAGGATCGAGACGGCCATGTGGGGTCCCCAGCGCCAGATGGTGAGATGGGGCGAAAGCGGGCGTGGTCGGGTGGAAGCCATGGGCGGACCGCTTAAGGCGCACCCTTTCGCGAGGCAAGTTTCAGGCAGCCCGAAGCTGCCCCCCTAACCCCGTCTTAACCATTAGCCGTGCAAGAGCAGCCGCAAGAGACCCAAGGTCAACGTACGGAGAGCAGTGGGATGGGTGCCGAGACTGGACAACTGCAGCGGCTGAGTGACGACCAGGTGAACGCGCGGCTTGCGGCCTACAACGCCGACGGATCGCTCGATCGCGACATCGCTTTGTTGCGCGAGAAGATCGCAGACCTGATCGAATCCAACGTCCGCGACCAGTTCGGCAAGGAGTCCGCGGACCGCGTAAGGTCGCATTATGCAGGCCGGGCCGACGCCAATTGGGTCCAATCCGTCGCCGAATATGGCCGCCGCATCCACCAGGAGAAGACGATCGTTCCCTCCTATGTCGCTGCCCGCGAGCGGCTGAAGTCGGCAGTGGTCGCTGCAATGTTCGACCGCTTCGCGGACGACCAAGACACGCTTCAGGCCTGCGTCATCGCCTTCGAGCGCCTGACCACGGTCGAGACCGATATCATCCTCGCCCAGATTTCTCAGCTCGAGGCAATCGAGGCCGCCGACGAGCGCGGCACCCAGAGCGGCGACTTCGAGCGTCGCGTCAGCGAACTCGTTCGGGCGACCACCGAAGCGTCGAAGTCGCTGACGGACCGCACACGCTCAACCGCATCGTCTGCTCGCGGAATGCTCGGCAAGACGAGCGAAGTGGCCGCTGCTGCCGAGCAATCGGCCGTCGCCATGCGTGAAGCCGCCCAGACTGCAGCAGGCCTCATCCGCGCGATCGAAGATGCCCGCTCCGAGGTGGAGATTGCGGCCGGCGTTGCTATCCGTGCCGGCGACCAGGCCGAACAAGCTGTGAAGGTCAGCCAGGCCCTTTCAGCGCATGTCGAAGCGATCGAATCGATCCTCAGCCTGATCCGCGACATTGCGGGCCAGACCAACCTCCTCGCGCTCAACGCTACGATCGAGGCGGCCCGTGCGGGAGATGCCGGCCGCGGCTTCGCGGTCGTCGCTCAGGAGGTGAAGAGCCTCGCCTCGCAGACGGCACGGGCAACCGACGACATCACTGCCAAGATCACGGCCATTCAGCAGGCCACCCGCCAGACGGTCGAGTCCAACGCATCGATCCAGGGCACCGTCGAAGAAGTGCAGAGCTCGGCCGACCGCATCCGCGAGGCGATGGAGCTCCAGGCGCAGACGGTGACGATGATCACCGCAGCAGTCGACGAGACAGCGCTTGCCGCGGACTCGATGAGCTCGACCATCGCCGCGATCCGGAGCGATACTGAAAACGTCGCCAAGGACATCGATCAGGTCGAGCAGGGTTTCGGCCGCTTCAGCGAGCAGATCGCCAACTTCAAATCGACCGCCAAGGCGTTCGTCAGCGGCATCGCGGCTTAACTGGGATAATCGTCATTCCCGCGAAAGCGGGGATCCAGCCGAAAGAAGAACTGGGCTCTCGCTTTCGCGGGAGTGACGAAGCGCGGTTCGGTGGGCTAATCCACCCCCCATGAACATCCTCATCACCGGCGCGAGCCGGGGCATCGGTGCTGCCGCTTACGCGTTGCTCAAGAGGCGCGACCACCGCGTCGTCGGGCATTCGACCATTGGCAGCGACGAGCTGGTCGCGGGCGATCTCACCAATCCTTTCGCTCCACGCAACATCTGGGACACCGCGCTCGCCGAGCTCGACGGCCAGATCGACGTGCTCGTCAACAATGCCGGTATTTACGAGGGCGTGCCCGACAACTCCACCGACGACGAATGGCACCGAGCCTGGAACCGGACGCTGACGATCAATCTGCAGGCGGCAGCGGACCTCAGCAAGCTTGCCGTTTCGCATTTCCTCGACCTCGGAATTCCCGGACGGATCATCAACATCGCCAGCCGCGCGGCCTTTCGGGGCGACTCGCCGCAGCACTGGCACTATGCCGCATCGAAGGCGGCGCTGGTCGGTATGACGAAGACGATCGCGCGCAGTTATGCTGCTGAGGGCATCCTTTGCTTCGGCGTTGCGCCGGGTTTCACGGTTTCCGAGATGACGGCCGAATATCTGCAGGGCCGCGGCGGCGCCAAGATCGTCGCCGACATTCCTCTGGGCCGAGTCGCCTCCACCGACGAGGTCGCCGAAGTCATCCGCTGGCTCGCAACTGAGGCTCCCGCCTCGTCGACAGGCAGCATCGTCGACGTCAACGGGGCGAGCTATGTTCGCTAGCCTGCTCGGTCCCGCGCTGCTGATTGCTCAGCAAATAGTGATCCCATTCGGCCACCCGCGCCAGATCGAACAGCCCAGAGCACCAATCGAGACTGCAGGCCCCGCCTTCGCAGCCGCCTGCAAAGGCTCGGACGATTGGAACAAACCGGCGCCGCCCGTCCGAATCCATGCCAACACCTATATGGTCGGTACCTGCGGCATCTCCTCGATCCTCATCACCGGCACCGCAGGCGCCATCCTCATCGACGGCGGCACGGAAGCCGGCGCCGACCTCATCGCCGACAATATTCGCAAACTCGGTTTCAAGCTCAGCGATGTGAAAATCCTCCTCCAGAGCCATGAGCATTTCGATCATGTGGGCGGGATTGCACGGCTCCAGCAATTGACCGGTGCGCAGGTCTATTCCTCGGCCGCGGCGGCGAAGGTGCTGCGGACCGGCGTTGCCGGCGCTGACGATCCCCAGGCAGGGATGGCCAAGCCCTTCCCGGCGGCGCGGGTGGATCGGGTGGTCGCCGACGGCGAGCAGGTGCGGCTTGGGAATCTTGTACTGTTTCCTCTCGCCACACCTGGTCATACGCCCGGAGCGCTGACCTGGCATTGGGGAGCGTGCGACGGAGGCGTTTGCCGGCAGATCGTCTATGCGGACAGCCTGACCCCGGTGAGCGGCGACAATTATCGGTTCAGTGATCATCCCGCCTATCTCGCCGCCTATCGCGCCAGCCTCGCCAAAGTCGCTGCGCTTCCATGCGACATCTTGCTGACTGCGCATCCCTCGGCGAGCCATATGCTCGACCGAATGGTCGACCGCGAGCCGCTCGAGAACACGAACGCCTGCCGCGACTATGCGGCACGGCTGTCGAAGCAGCTGGACGAACGGCTGGCGAAGGAAGCCGTAACCAAGTGAGTTTCCGTGTCACGATTCCCTGCACTCGCGCGCAGGGCGAGGCGATCGGCGCGATGGAGGACTTGGCGGGCTTCGGCGATCATCCGCCGGTGCTCGTTGCCGACGAGCCGGATCCCGCGAAGCCCGACAACTGGCTGATCCATGCCTATCTCGAACGCACGCCCAGCGAAGGCGAACTGCAAAGCCTGGCGGCGCTGGGCGCTGGCGAGCCGTATGTAGAAGAGCTCGGCGAGGCCGACTGGGTGACGATGAGCCAGTCCGGGCTGCAGCCGATCCGCGCCGGCCGCTTCTATGTCCACACGCCGATGTTTCGCGCTGCCGTGCCAGGACTGACGCCGTTCGAGATCGACGCGAGCCTCGCCTTCGGCACCGGGCAACATGCGACGACCAGCGGCTGCCTCGCCGCGCTCGACAAGCTTGAGCGCGAGGGCGAGCGCTTCGTCAACGTCGCTGACATCGGCACGGGCACAGGACTGCTCGCCTTCGCCGCGCTCGCGCTCTGGCCCGACGCGAAATGCATCGCGACCGACATCGACCCGGTCGCGATCGACGTCGCTCGCGACAATGCGGCTATTAATGGCGTGACGATAGGCCACGGCGCCGGCGAACTCTTGCTCGCGATCGCTGACGGCATGGATTCGCCGATGCTCGCCGCACGCACGCCGTTCGATCTGATTATCGCCAACATCCTGGCGGGCCCGCTGATCGAGCTAGCGCCCGATTTTGCGAGGGCGATGAAGGACGGCGGCTCGATCATGCTCGCCGGACTACTTGATACGCAGGCTGAAGCGGTGGCCGCGGCCTATGAGGCGCACGGTCTTGCAATCACCGGCCGCAATAGCGGACAATGGCCTGTACTAGTCTTTACCAGTCAGCAGCCCTGAGTGTCGTTGCTCCACTGCTGGAAGCATCAGCATGAAGTACCCATTGGACCACAGCTGCGCTGCGTCTGGACTCGTTCGATTTCGGCCCGGTTCAACCGCCTTTGTTCGGCCCACTGAGCGCGCGTCATGCAGATGCGGTCAGATCTAAGGCGCGTGCCGATCTCGTCGACCTTTTCGCACAGGACTTCGGTCGGATCGACACCATTCTTGGCGATTTGCGGCTGACTCGGGCGCACAACTCCGGGATCACGCGACCACTTTCCCGTGCCGGTAAAGCTGAAGCCGAGCCCGCCTTTGTGCCACCCTGCGGGGCTTTTCGCAGTCGGAGCGTAGTCGCCGGCCTGAAGCATTTCCAAAAGGGTCCCGCCGACAACGCTTTCGGCTTCCGGGCAATCGAGCTTCGGCATCACCACGCGTGCAAGACTTCCGTCGGGCGCATATTGCACCGCGAAGGTAACGCTGAAATCGAGCCGGCCCTCCTTCAGTCCGAAAGCCGGGCACTGCTTGGACTCGGCGATTTCGTAAAGCTTCGCCTGCATCTTCTCGTTGAGATGATTGTAGCCGCGCTGGCTGAGCTGCGGCAGCTTGGTCCAGTCGCCTTTAGCCGTCTCAACGGTGACTGCGGCAGCGGGCACGGACAGCGCGGCCACGAGCAGCGAAAGACCGCGAAGAGAGTTCATGATCGGCTCCCACGATTCGGCCCAAACAAAATAACATTACGCGTAGTAGTGCGTCAAAAAATGCTACGCTTCGGCGACGATCTTCGCCCATTCCTCTTCGCCGATCACGCGGACGCCGAGCTCCTCGGCTTTCTTGAGCTTGGAGCCGGCGCCGGGGCCGGCGACGACTAGGTCTGTCTTGGCGCTGACCGAGCCGGCGGAGCGGGCGCCGAGGCGCTCGGCCTGTGCCTTGGCTTCGTCGCGGCTCATCGTTTCGAGGCTGCCTGTGAAGACGATTGTCTTGCCACTCCATTCGGTCTGCTTCGCGTCGCTGACGAACGGCTTTGGCGAGACTTCCGACAGCAGATCGTCAAGCGCCTCGCGGTTGTGCGGCTCGTGGAAGAAGTCGACGAGGGCTTCAGCAACGACGGGCCCCACACCTTCGACCGACCCGAGCTCTGCAGCGCCGTCTTCTGACGTCGCCACCTGCCGCAGCTCCTCAATCGTGCCGAAGCATTTGAGCAAGTCTTTGGCGGTCACGACGCCTACGTGGCGGATTCCGAGGCCGAACAGGAAACGCGGTCCGTCCGGCTCGCGCTTGGCTTCGATCGCGGAGAGAAGGCCATCTACCGACTTATCCTTCCAGCCCTCGCGGCCGAGCAGTTCGCTGCGATGGTTGCGCAGGCGGAAGATGTCCGCGGGCGAGTGCAGCCAGCCTAATTCGATGAACTCGGCGATCGATTTTTCACCGAGGCCTTCGATGTCGAGTGCGCCGCGCGACACGAAATGCCGCAAGCGCTCGAAACGCTGTGCCGGGCAGATCAGGCCCCCAGTGCAGCGGACATCGACCTCGCCTTCCTCGCTCACCGCCTCGCTGCCGCATTCGGGGCAATGGTCGGGGAAAACATAGGGCGCTCGTGGCTCGTCGCGAGTCAGGTTCTCGACCACCTGCGGGATGACGTCGCCGGCGCGCTGGATGCGGACGCGGTCGCCGACGCGGAGTCCCAGGCGCGCAATCTCGTCGCGGTTGTGCAGTGTGACGTTGGCGACGATTACCCCGCCCACCCCGACTGGCTTGAGACGGCCGACCGGGGTGAGCTTGCCGGTACGTCCAACCTGGATGTCGATTGCCTCGAGGGTAGTTTCGGCCTTTTCGGCCGGGAATTTGTGCGCGAGACCCCAGCGCGGCGCTCGGGCAACGAATCCGAGGCGCTCCTGCAGGTCGAGGCGGTCGACCTTGTAGACCACGCCGTCGATGTCGAACGGAAGATCGGCACGAGCCTTTTCGATTGCGCGATAATGCGCAAGCATTTCAGCCACGTCGTTGCAGCGCACGAGCAGGTCGGTGACGGGGATACCAAGGCCGTCGATCCGCTTCATCGCTTCGTACTGCGTCTCAGCGAGCGGCGCCGAAAGCTCGCCCCAACCGTGAGCGAGGAAGCGCAGCGGCCTGGCGGCGGTAATTGACGGGTCCTTCTGACGCAGCGACCCGGCCGACGCATTGCGCGGATTGGCGAAGATCTTGCCGCCCGCCGTCTCCTGCCGCTCATTCAGCGCCTCGAAGTCGGCCTTCGACATGTAGACTTCGCCGCGCACCTCCAGCACGTCGGGGGCATCGGTGATCTGCTGCGGGATGTCGCAGATCGTCCGCGCGTTGGCGGTGACGTCCTCGCCCACCGCCCCATCACCACGAGTTGCGGCGAGCACCAGCTGGCCGCGCTCGTACCTCAACGAACAGGAGAGCCCATCGATTTTCGGCTCAGCCGTCATCGCTACGAACGCGTCCGCTGGCAGGTTGAGGAAGCGCTTCAGCCGAGCAACAAATTCCTCAACCTCCTCAGGCGCGAACGCATTGTCGAGGCTGAGCATTGGCCGGGCGTGAGTAACCTTGGCGAGCGCTGTGGTCGGCGCAGCGCCGAGGCGTTTCGACGGCGAATCCGCCCGCACCAGATGAGGGAATCTTGCTTCCAGTTCGCGATTCTCGCGGACTAGCGAGTCGTAATCGGCGTCGGAAATCTCCGGCGCGTCCTGATCATGATAGAGCTTGTCGTGCCGCGCGATCTCCTTCGCCAATCGCATCAGGCGGTTGGCGGCTTCGGCCTCGGTGATCGTGTCAGCCATGCGAGGCGAACAATTCCTCGAGCAGATTGATGAAGCTGGTCCACGACCGCTCGGCAGCGAGTTCGTTATAGCGCACGCCATCGATCCCGATCTGGTGCGCGTTGGGATTGGTGAAGCCGTGCGCGACATGGCCGTAGGCATGGATCTGCCAGTCGCTGCCGGCCGCGGTCAGCTCGTGGCCCAGGGCGACCACCTTCTCCGGCGGGACCATCGGGTCATCCCAGCCGTGGAAGGCGACGACCTTGGCCTTAATCTTCTCTTCCGGTAGCCCCGGCGGATCGAAGAGCCCATGGAAGCTGACCGCCGCGGCGATATCGGCGCCACTTCGTGCGAGGTCGAGTGCGCACATGCCACCGAAGCAATAGCCGGCGACGACAAGCTGGCCGCTCTCCACCTCGTTCAAACCGCGAGCAAGTTCGAGGACGTGCATCAGTCGGCGGCGAAGCGCAGCACGGTCGCTCTTCAAGCGATTCATCTCGCCGAACATCGTGTCACGCGCGGCGCCGCGGAACTTCTTGCCGAATAGATCCGCGACCAACGCATTGTAGCCCAGCTCAACCAACTGCCGGCCGAAACCGATCTCCAGATCGGATACACCCATGACCGTCGGGATCATGATCACGGTCGGCCGCGCCTGATTGTCGCGTCGGCCGACGAAGACGCTTTCCAAGTCCTCGCTCTCGAAATTGTGCGGGATTGCGCGGTCTTTGCTCATGCCATCTCCCTCGCAAGCTCGGCCAGCTTGGCCACGGTGTTCATATTTCGCGCGGTGCCTTGGACACGGCCCGAAAGCCTCAGCTTCGAACGGCCCTGTCCGCTTGGATAGTGGACATAGATTTCACGGCTCCCGAGCGCCAGCCGTTCGTCGGCGACATTCTTCGCCGAGCTGACCGCGTCATCGGCCGGCGGATCATCGAAGAAGATCGCTGCGACTTTGTTGCCCGGCTCGCTGGCGAAGGGGTTCGCGCCGACGACGTCCTCAATCTCCCGAGCGGTCCGGATCATCACCTCGACGGGCTTGCCCATGTGCTCGCTTAGCGCGCTCTCAAGCTCGCGCTTGACCCTCGCCTCGCTCTTCTTGCTGGCGAAAAGCAGGTTGCCGCTGGCAATGAAGGTCCGCGGCGACTCCAGACCGAGCTTCTCGGCAACCGCCTTGAGGTCGGCCATCTTGAGTTGGCGTCCACCGACATTCACCGCCCGAAGCAGCGCGACATAAGACGTCACGCGGCGTCGAGCAGGCGAGAGGCCTGTGCCCTCGCTTCCTCGGTGATCGACGCGCCAGAGAGCATGCGCGCGATCTCCTCGCGGCGTTCGTCAGCGCCGAGCTTGCGAACGTTGGTGCGGGTTCCGTCGGCACCGTGGCTCTTCTCGATGCGATAATGGTGGGAGGCACGCGCGGCGACCTGCGGGCTATGGGTGACGACCAGCACCTGCGACTGTTTTGCCAGGCGGGCGAGTCGTTCGCCGATGGCGCTGGCGACGGCACCGCCGACGCCGCGGTCGACCTCGTCGAAGATCATCGTCGCCGCGCTCCCCGCTTCCGCTAGCGCGACCTTCAGCGCGAGAATGAATCGCGACAGCTCGCCCCCTGAGGCGATCCGCGTCAATGGACCAAAGGGTGCGCCGGGGTTTGTGGAGACTTCAAACTCAACGCGGTCGGTGCCTGAAGGTCCAGGCTCGGCGGCAGCGATTGCGGTGCGGAAGCGGGCAGCGTCCAGCTTCAATGGTGCAAGCTCCGACGCCACCGCGACATCGAGTCGGCGAGCGGCTTCATGGCGCTGCTTGCTCAGGGCGTCGGCGGCGGCAGAATAGGTCTTGCGCGCCTCGACCAGCTGCCGATCAAGCTCGGCGATCCGCTCGCCACCCGCTTCGATTGCCGCGAGCTGTTCGCGCATTCGCCTTCCGAGTTCCGCGAGGTGGTCAGGCTCGACGCGGTGCTTACGTGCGAGGCCACGAATGTCGAACAGCCGCGCCTCGACCTGATCCAGCCGCGCCGGGTCGAAGGCCATCGCCTCGGCCGCCCGCGCGATCCGGTCCTCGGCTTCGCTTGCTTCAATTAAGGCGCGATCCAGCGCCGCCAGCGCATCCGCGAGCAAGGGATGCTCCGCCGCGCCGCGCTCGATCCGCCGCGCCGCCTGTCGCAACTGGGCCAGTGCGCCCTCCGATCCGCCGAGCAGATCGTCGAGACCGGTCAGCGACTCCCCGGCCTTGACCCCTGCCTGCATCGCCGCGCGCTCTTCGGCGAGGCGCGTCTCCTCGCCTTCCTCAGGGGCAAGCGACTCGATTTCGCCTGATGCATGTTCGAGCCACTCGCGGTCGCGCTCGGCCGCGGCGGCAGCGCTCCGCGCCTCCAACAGCTCGGCTTCGATCCGCGTTACCTCTGCAAAGGCGCCCTCGACGACTGCAGTACCAAGCTTGCCGAAGGCGTCGAGCAAAGCGCGGTGGCCCTTGGGATTGAGCAGCCCTCGGTCGTCATGTTGTCCATGGATTTCGACCGCGAGCAAACCTAGGTCTTTAAGCAGTCCGGCTGGCACGCTCGCGCCGCCAACGAATGCCCGGCTACCACCGTCGCTCTTCAAAGTCCGCCGGACGATCAGCGGTTCACCCGTCTGAGTGGCAATTCCCTGGTCGTCGAGCAGTGCGAACGCCGGGTGGCCGCGCGGCAACTCGATCTCCGCCGAAACCGATGCCGACTCCTGCCCAGCGCGCACCAGCGCCGAGTCGCCTCGGGCGCCTAACGCCAATCCTACGGCGTCCAGCAGGATCGACTTGCCAGCGCCCGTTTCGCCGGTGAGCACGCCGAGACCCGGTTCGAACTCCAGCTCGAGCCGCTCGACGAGCACGATATTATGGATCGCGAGCTGCCTCAGCATGCGAGGGCCACTCGCAGGAGCGTCACTTCCGCGAAGCGGTCCGCCGGATCTGCTTGTTCTCTCGCCCAAGCAGCTTCAGCGATTGCTTGTACCAGTAGGATTCAGGGTAGTTGCGACCGAGCACCGCAGCCGACTTCTGCGCTTCCGGAGGGGTGCCGAGCGCGAGATAGCATTCGACCAGCCGCTCGAGCGCCTCAGGCGTGTGGGAGGTCGTCTGATATGTATCGACAACGGTGCGGAACCGGTAGGTCGCTGCGAGCCACTGGCCAGAGCGCTGATAGAAGCGGCCAACCTCCATCTCCTTGCCGGCGAGATGGTCCCTGATGAGGTCGAGCTTGATCCGCGCGTCCGCGGCATAGCGGGTGTCGGGATAGCGGCGAATGAGCTCGCCGAAGGCGTCGGATGCCTGCTGCGTCGTCGTCTGGTCGCGCGTGACGTCGTCGATCTGCTGATAATAGCTCATGCCGATCAAATATTGCGCATAGGGCGCATCCGCATTGCCCGGATGAATGGTCATGAATCGCTGCGCCGAGCTGATCGATTCGGTATATTTGCGCGCCAGATAATAATTGAAGGCGCTCATCAGCTGCGCGCGTCGGGCCCAGACCGAGTAGGGATGCTGGCGCTCCACCTCGTCAAACAGCTTGGCCGCCTGGTCGTAGTCGCCATTGTCCATCGACTTCTTGGCGGCGGTGTAGAGCGAGCTCACGTCGCGGGCGACGTAGGCAGTGTCAGCGCCCTTCTTCCCACCATGCGCGCAGGCCGTGAGCGGAAGCACCGCGGCAGCGGCAACGAGCAGAGTGACTGGACGGGAAAGCTTCAGCATGGGGACCTCATTAGCGCGGGCTCCGGGGGAGGCCAAGCAGGGCATGGATGGAGAAAGCTTGGCCTTCGCTGAACGGCGGTTCAGGCAGGCTGCGCCTCGGCCTGATCTTTCTCGTCGTCCGACCGCAGGAAGCTGTCGGGCTGTACTCCCAGCCACACGAGCACCGGGGCCGAGATGTAGATCGACGAATAGGTGCCGATGACGACGCCGAGGAAGATCGCTATCGCGAGGCCGAAAATCACCTCCGGCCCGATCAGCATCAGCACGCCGAGCGCGATCAGCACTGTCAGCGACGTGACCACCGTCCGGGCGAGGGTCTCGTTCAGCGACAGGTTGAGCAGCGGCAGGATCGCCATCTTCCGATACTTCCGCAAATTCTCGCGAATTCGGTCGTAGATGACGACCGTGTCGTTCAGTGAATAGCCGACGATCGTCAGGAAGGCGGCGACCACGTTTAGATCTACTTGGAGCCGCGTGAAGGCGAAGAAGCCGAGGGTCATCGCAATGTCGTGCGCGAGCGTCAGCAACGCGCCGACGCCGAACTGCCATTCGAATCGCCACCAGATGTAGATTGCGATCCCGAGCATGGCGAAGACGATGGCCTTCGCGCTGTCTCCTGCCAGCTCCTCGCTGACCTTGCCCGATACAGTATCGACCGAGTCGACGCGTGCGCCGGGATAGTCTGAGGCGATCAGCTGCTTGACCCTGGTCGCAGCGACATTGGCCGCGGCGTCGCCGCCCTCCGGCTTCGGCAGCCGGATCTGATAGGTTTTCGGCCCGCCAAACTCCTGGATGCTGGCCTCGCCGAGTTGGAGACCAAGGACCTGACCGCGCAGCTTGTCGACGTCGATTGGCTGGGCGAAGGTGACCCGGACCAGCTGGCCGCCGACGAAGTCAACGCCGAGGTTTAGCCCGCGATAGGCGGTGAAAGCGAGCGAAACGATGGTCGCAATCAGCGATAGCGCCAACGCGAGGTTGCGCCAGCGCATGAAATCGAGGTTCGTATGGTCGGGAACGAGCTTCAGGAGCTTCATGAGCCAGCCTTAAATATGCAGTTCACGCGGGCGGGTGCGGCGGATCCAGAGCGCGACCAGCATGCGGGTGAAATAGACTGCAGTGAACACTGAAGTGACGACGCCGATCAGCAGCACGACTGCGAAACCGCGAACTGGGCCGGAGCCGAAATAGGCCATGATTCCGGCCGAAATGACGTGGGTCACGTTCGCGTCGAAAATTGCCCGGAACGCTTCATGATAGCCGGTCTCAACTGCATCGATGAGCCTTCGGCCGCGCCTGATCTCCTCGCGAATGCGCTCGTTGATCAGCACGTTGGCGTCGACCGCTGCACCGATTGTCAGGATGAAACCGGCGATCCCCGGAAGCGTCAGGGTCGCGTTGAACATCGCCATGATACCAAGGATCAGGAAGGCGTTCACGACCAGCGCGATGTTCGCGTAAACGCCGAAGCGGCCGTAGGTCACGAGCATGAAGATGACCACTCCAAGCGTGCCGACGAGGCTCGCGATCACGCCCTTGTGAATTGAATCCTTGCCGAGGTCGGGGCCGACCGTGCGCTCTTCAATGACGTTGAGCTTCACCGGCAGCTTACCCGAGGCAAGACTGACTGCGAGATCATGCGCACTCTGCACCGTAAAGCTGCCGGTGATCTGTGCATTGCCGCCAAGGATCGGCTCATTGATATTCGGAGCCGAGAGGACCTTGTCATCTAGGATGATGGCGAAGGGCTTGCCGACATTCTCCTGCGTCGCGCGCGCAAAGCGCCGCGCGCCGGCGGTGTTGAAGCGAATGTTGATGTCCGGGCGATTATCCTGGTCGAAGCCCTGCGTCGCCTCGGTCAACTGATCGCCCGAGACCATCACGCGGCGCTTGACCGCGATTGCAGTGCTGCCGTCAGCCATCGGCAGAACCTGGCTTCCCGGCGGAGCGCGGCCCTGCTGGACCTCGCGCGGGTCGGCCGACATATCGACGAGCTTGAATTCGAGCCGCGCGGTCTGGCCGATCAGTTTCTTCAGCGCCTCCGGATCCTCGACTCCAGGGACCTGCACGAGGATGCGGTTGCTGCCCTCGGTGATGACGGTGATTTCCTTGGTACCGCCGGGATCGATGCGGCGACGGACGACGTCGCGGGCGACACCCATGGCGTCCTTCAAGGCCTGGGTCGTGCCGCTCTGGGTAGGCGTCAGCACGACGCGCGTCGAGTCGATCACGGACACGTCCCAGTCGCGATTGCCGGTTAGCGCGAGCGGCTTGGTGAGATTGCGCATGCGGTCGACCGCTGCGTCGACCTGCGTCGGGTTGCGAACCATGAACGAGAGACGCCCGCCCGCAGTCGAAATGTCTCCGATGTCGATGCCCGGATTGCGGCGAAGCTCGGTCGCGACCTCGTCTTCCTTCGCCTGGAGGCGCTGCTTCAGCGCATCGCCTTGGTCGGCTTCGAGGAGCAAGTGGCTGCCGCCCGCAAGGTCGAGGCCGAGGCTGATCCGGTACTGCGGGAGCCACTTCGGCCAAGCGCTGGCGTATGGCGTCCCCGCAAGAAGGCTCGGGATCGAGAGCAGCACGCCGAAAGCAACGACAAGCGAAACCAGCCAGACCTTCCAGCGCGGAAATTCGAGCATCAGTCGTTCGCCGGCTTTGCGTTCGGGGTCAGCACCTGGGTGATGGTGGATTTCACGACGCGGATCTTGACGCCCTGCGCGATCTCCACCTCCGCCTCATCGTCGGTGACCTTGGTGACTCGGCCGCGGATTCCGCCGCCAGTGATCACTTCGTCGCCCTTCTTGACGGCCGAAATCGCTGCTTGATGCTCCTTAACGCGGCGCTGCTGCGGGCGGATCATGAGGACATAGAAGATCACGAAGATCAGCAGCCACGGGAGAATGCCGACCAGAATTCCGGCGGTGCCGCCAGACCCGCCGGCGGGCACTGCTTGCATTGTTATTACGGCTGGGTTGGACATCTAGGCTGGCGACTTTCCGAAAGATTGATGGTCGGGGCGACTGGATTCGAACCAGCGACCTCCACACCCCCAGTGTGATGCGCTACCAGGCTGCGCTACGCCCCGACTTGGCCGCGGCATCTAG
>Ga0207674_10000066_pt1 | contig 107916 bp, 91 predicted proteins | sample KBSCornC72_FD_184303 | JGI IMG/M metagenome (GOLD analysis project Ga0207674, IMG submission 184303) | Corn rhizosphere microbial communities from Kellogg Biological Station, Michigan, USA - KBS Corn C7-2 (SPAdes) (version 2) | ecosystem: Host-associated > Plants > Roots > Rhizosphere > Soil ...
GCCATCGCCAGTCGCGCCTCGGCCAAGCCCTTGGCGCGCAGCACTGCAGCTTCCATTTCGCCTTGCGCGCGGCTGACCTGGGACTGCTGCACGCCTTCGGCCTCGAGGATGGCGGCACGTTTCGATGCCTCGGCGTTGGTCACCGCGGCGCGTCGTTCGCGCTCGGCGCGCATTTGCAGCTCCATCGACTGCTGGATGTCGCGCGGCGGTTCGATGGCCTGCAGCTCGACGCGCGTGACGTCTACACCCCAGCCGATCGACGCTTCCTCGATCACCTCGCGCATCTTCTTGTTGATCATGTCGCGACTCGCCAGCGTCTGATCGAGCTCGATGTCGCCGACGATGTTGCGCAGTGTGGTGCGCGTCAGCGTCTCGAGGGCGAAGGGCAGATTCTGGATCGCATACGCCGCTTTCTGCGGATCGGCGATTCGATAGTACAGCACCGCGTCGATGTCGATCGTGACGTTGTCCTTCGTGATGACGGGCTGGCTCGGAAAGTTCAGCACCTGCTCGCGCAGATCGATCCTGGCGGTCGAGCCGGAGGTCACCCGCTTCACGCCGCCCGGATCCGCCTCGAAGTAGCGGACGTCGATCGTCCGGGGACGCTCCATCCATGGTATCAGGATGTTGAGGCCCGAACGCCCGAGGCGGTTGAAGCGTCCCCAGCGCTCGATCACCATGACTTCGGCCTGGCCGATCACCTTGACGCACTTGGTGAATATCCAGCCACCAAACAGCACGACGACTCCGCCCGCGATTGCACCGAACATCCGTAGTTCTCCGCACAAGGGGACAGTCCGGGATACTACGTCGGACGGCGAACAGGGACCAGTGACTGTGGCGCCGGCGCACCGGCCGATCGCAACAGCGGATGGAGACACCCGTTGGGAAAGTTCGCCCGTCTCCCGACAGGGGAAGGCTAAGTCGTTCGTATACAATCCGCTCCAACTTTCTTGCCGCGCGTTACATTCGCGCGCTCTCCGAGACCGGCTTTTGCACGACCAGCCCGCCTCGATTCGCCCCTCCACGCAAGCCCTCGACGCCGAGGCTAAATGCGCTTCACCCTCCTCACGTTCGGCGCGATCGCGCTCGCGGCCTGCGCTGATTCCAAAGCGCCAACTTCGCCACCGCGCTTCTTCGCAGACGCTTCGCCACCGGACGAGCCGCCGGCACCACGTCAGCGTGTCGATCCTCGACCGATCGCCGAGCAAATCGAATCGCTGATTCGACCACGGTTCAGAGCCGTGACCCTCCCCGCTGACGGCTACTCACTGTCGAGCGACGCGGTGCACCCCGACATCACCTGTCCGAGGACGTCACTGTGGAACGGCACGCGCTGCTGGTTGATGTACACGCCATATAAGAACTCTGATCCATCGTACGAGAACCCGGCATTCCTCGCGGCTGGGTCGGACACGGCGTGGACGACGCCGTCGCAGGTGCTCAATCCGGTGATCAGGTACCCGGGACAGGGCCAATACAACTCGGATCCGGATCACGCGTTCGATCCGGCAACGGGCCGACTGATTCAGATGTACCGGCTCGTCGCCGACTCCATGAACAGAATCATGATCATGTCGACGGCGAACGCTCGGGAATGGACGACGCCCGTGGTGGCGTTCAAGGAGCGCAATCACGACGCGGTGTCACCGTCGTTGCTCATCGACGACGATCGTCGTGCTAGGCTCTGGTACGTTCGAACGGGTGCTGAGGGCTGCCTCGCGAGATCCACCAGCGTGTTGACGCGAACCAGCCATCCGGACAACGGGGTCGGTTTCGAACAGGCCAATTGGTCCGCACCGACTCCCGTCGACCTGACAGTGCCGGGTGCCGTCGTTTGGCATCTTGACGTCATCGACGTTCCGGGAGGCTATCTCGCTCTTGTCGCCGCTTTCCCCAAAGGCTCGATGTGCAGCGCGAGCGATCTGTGGCTCGCGGCGAGCAGCGACGGGATCCGGTGGAGGACGTTCGCCGTCCCCGTGCTTTGGCGCAGCATGAGCATGGTGCAGAACAAATCGCTGACCACCTGGTATCGTGGGACGATGCGGTATGACGCCGAGACCGACATGCTGCATCTCTGGCCATCGGCGTTCGCCGGCGCCCGGTGGGGTGTGTATCACCTCTCCGCGCGGCTCGGCGATCTGCTCGCCGTTCTTGGCTCGGCCCAAGCCGCCGATTGGCGCGCGCTCGCCATGAAGCAACCCAAAGCGCGGCTCGTTCCCGACATGCCCTGAGCGCGTCCATGGCGTGGGAACCCTTTCGCGCCCCATCGGATTCACCGACCGAGCGCGAGAACTCTCTCTCCCGCGTGAATCCTGCGGACAATGATGCTCAGGTGCCTTGGAGGGTCAATGCGAAATTGGCGGTTGGTCTCGATCTGCTTGGTGATGGCCGCGGCGTGCGGCGGTGGCGGTGGAGGAGGCAGTACCACCGGACCGACGAATACGAACCCGGGAGGCACCACAAATCCCGGCGGCGGGGTGACCAACACCGTGAACCTTGCCGACCAGGCGTTCAATCCCGGCACGGTTACGGTCCCCACGGGGACCACGGTGACGTGGAATTGGCCGAGCACCTGCTCGGACGGCTACGGCGGCTACTACACCTGCCCGACACACAGCGTCGTGTTCGACGACGGTAGCAACATCCAGTCGCCAACTCAGTCGGCCGGCACGTTCACGCGCACGTTCAGTACGGCCGGCACTTACAAGTACCACTGTGCCATCCACGGGTCCGCAATGTCGGGACAGGTCGTGGTGCAGTAGTTCGAGAATTCGCGTTCGAGAGTTCGCGTCAGGCCAAAAAGACTCACCAAAATCGATACCCGCGCGGTCCATCGCGCGGGTATTTGTTTTTCCTCTCCCTCGCGCGAGTCGTCGCGTCGTTGCCGCCTGTCCGGCGATGGTGCCGCCAAGTTACCTTCACGTTTCGATGTTTCGACGCGGCTTCCTCCTCCTGACTCTCGCGGCCGTCCCGGCCGTCGCTCAGCAGCGGTTCACGACGCAGGTGCTGTTGGTGCCTGCGTTCGCGGGGCCGGACCGCGGCGTTGCCGGCCGCGCCAGCGACATCGTTCGCAGCCGCGTCGCTGCGGCTTTCCCGCGCGCTGAGCTCCGCGTGGTCTCCGGCGGCGATCTCAACGATTGGCTCCTCAAGTCCGGCTTCGACGACAATGCTGTCCTGAGCGAGGGCGAGCTGAAGGAGGCCGCGCGGAAGTTCCGGGCCGACGAGCGGATTACCGGAACCGTCTCGACGTCCGGCGGTCGCGTGCGCCTCGAGTTGTCTCTGTCGATGATTCGCGACCTCCGGTTGACCCAACCGGTGACCGCGGAGGGCGGTACCGTCAGTGAGGCGGCCGAGTCGGCCGCCCGCGATCTCGTCGCCGCGCGGCACCAGATCCTCGGTCTCCGTCAGTGCGAGAACCTCGCGCGAGATGGAAAGAATGCCGATGCAATAGCGGCGGCGGCGCAGGGCGTCGCCGCGTACGCCAGAGCGGTTCCCGCGCGATTGTGCATGCTCGGCGCGATGCTCAAACTGGATCGGCCGCCCTTCGACAGCGTCGCGGCCGTGGCGCAGGGCGTGTTGGCAGCGGCGCCCGCGAACGCCATCGCGCTCGACGACCTGGCGCAGGCGCTCGACGCGTTGGGCAAGACGGCGGAAGCGGCGCCCGTCTGGGTTCGACTACAAAAGACCGATACCACGAGCGAGGCACTGATCGATCGCGCGGTGAACGCACTGGCGAGAGAAGGGAATGCCAAGCTCGCGTTGCCGATCATCGACGCCGGAACGGATCAACATCCCGATAACTTGCCGCTGCTCAAGCTGCGCTGGCTGGTGCATCTCGCGGCGGAAGACTGGAAAGGAGCGACACTCGCCGGTGAGCGTTTCCTGGAGCGTGATCCGGCAGCGCGCGCCGACGCCGACGTCTACGCGCGCCTCGCGACGGCGTATCGCTCGGACAGCCAACCGGCACGCGCGCTCGCCGTCGCCGCCACGGGTGTCTCTCGATTTCCGAAATCCGCGCCGTTGTTCGTGCTGTATCTCCAGATGCTGCGCGCCGAGTCCGACGCGGCGCTCCCGCGTGGACTCGCCACGTTCCCCGACAACGCGGAGCTTCACGTCGTCGCCGCGCAAATGGCCCGGGGCGCCGGCAATCTGACCACGGCACTCGCCGAGACCAAACGGGCGCTGGCGGCAAATCCCAATTTGCCTCACGGGTTCTTGCAAGTCGCTCAGCTCGAGCTCGACGCCGGCCAGCCGGACAGCGCGTTCGCCGCGATCAACGAGGCCATGCGTCACGGCGAAGATTCGACGACGGTTGCGCAGTTCGCGCTGGCTCGAGGCAACGCACTCTTCAAGTCCGCTACGGCGAGTCAAAAGCGAGACGACTACCAGCGCGCCATGCGCTTTCTCTCGCTCGCCGTGCGTCTGGCGCCGACGCCCGAGGCGAAGTTCCTGCTCGGCGCGTCAGCGCTCTCGGTGAGTCAGTCGGCGGCGACTGAGGCGCCGGCCACCAAGAGCTGCGATCTCTCGAAGCTGGCCGACTCGTCGCTCACCGAAGCCGAGGTCAACCTGATCAGCGGCGGCTCCGCCGCGCCCGACGCGGCGAAGCAGTACCTCGACTACGTCGCCAAGCTTCGCCCGTACGTGAGCGATCAGGTCAAGTCGTTCTGCAACGTCGCGCCGCCGAAGGGCTAGGCGCTCGCGCCCTCGAACGACGCCGTCCGTGACGCGGCTTCCGTTCCCTTTTCGCGGTAGGCGGTGAGCAGCATCGTGAACGACGCGTAGGAGACGACGCAAATCACGATCACCTTTACCCAATACATGTCCAGATTCTGGAACCACTTGAACGCGAGCGGAACCGCGAACATTCCGGCGATCGCCATCGACAGCATCGCCGGCGGGAAATACGCGCGCGCGCGGACGAATCGAACGACGGCCACGGGCATCAGGAAGGCGCACGCGCCCATCATGATCGGGTAGCCGGATTTGTCGTTCATGCCGAGCAGCGTCACGAGAATCAGACAGGGAGCGTACAGGCCGATGCCGAGCGTCATGAGCGCGCCGAGCCCGAACAGGCCGACGATGCCGATGGCCAACTTGATCCCGGTGAGCCCCGTCGTTCCGACCTCGAGCGCATGGAAGACTGTCAGGCGGATGAGCATGATGACCGCCGCGGCCGCGAGACAGAGTCCCATCCCCAGCTGGATCTTGCGGCGCGGCCACGCCGCCACCACGCCGGCGCCGAGCCACGCGCCGAGAATGGCGGCCGTGATCAGCAGGATGAGTGTGAGTGGGTCGACCTCGACCGGTGGCACCGTCACGCCGAGGCCACTGAGGCCGTGAATGGTGACATACGCCTGGATCACCGTCGCAAGGACGTAGCCGACATTCAGCGAGCCTGGGATCTTCTCGTCGGGTATGAGCTTGAAAAAGCGAACCATCGCCGTGGTCGTGGCGTATGAACCGACACCCAACGTATCGAAGAAGTTCGCGATGAAGCTGATGAGTCCCATCAACGGTTTCGGCGTGAGCGTCTGCCCCTCACGCTTGTCTCTTGCCAGGGCGGCGATGAACACGTAGAGGTAGCCGACGGTGAATATGCCGAGGGCGATCAGGAGGACCGTGATGGGATTCATCGTGGGTGGGGTGGGGCGTTGGCGGCAGCGTTTACGCGACGGCGCGCTACAGGATGAACGCTGGTCGTGCTAAGCGGAAGGGCGAGATTCGTTGGCCGTTGCTGAACGAGCTTGCGAGGATCAAACCCGGGGAATACTGTATCCGCCCTACACCACCCCAACCGTTGAAACCCTCCCGACCCCGAATGACCTCACGACCGGTTGACGTTAACGCGACGTCGCTCTACACGCCAACGGTTCCCGGCCCTCGGCGCTTAGCCGCACCGCTTCAGCGCCAAACGGTGGCGAGCATGACGGTGGAGGCGCTTCGCGAGCGCATTCTGCGCGGCGACTATCCCGAGGGCGAGCCGCTTCGCCAGGACGCACTCGCCGACGAACTCGGCGTCAGCCGCATTCCCGTTCGCGAGGCCCTTCGACAGCTGGAGGCGGAGGGCCTGGTCACGTTCAGCCCACACCGCGGCGCGGTGGTCTCGACGCTCTCGCTCGAGGAGATCGAAGAGCTGTTCGAGCTTCGCGCCGACATCGAGTGCGAGCTGCTGAGGCGCGCCATTCCGAACACCGGGGCCGAGCACCTCACGCGCGCCAACGACCTTCTCGACGAGTTCGACGCCGCCCTCGCCGATCGTGAGTCGGAGCGGTGGGGACCGCTCAACTGGCGGTTCCACTCGGCGCTCTATGCACCGGCGCGACGGAACCTCACGATGGGCGTGCTGCAGAAGCTCCACCAGCACAGCGATCGCTATTTCCGGATGCACGTCGTGCTCGCGCGCGGCGGGGCGCTGGCCAATCAGCAGCACCGAGAGATCGTCGACGCGGTTCGCGCGCAAGACGTAAAAGCGGCGCTTCGCCTGCTGCGCGCGCACATTCTCGGGGCTGGACAGGCCCTGGTCGAGCTTCTCGAGAAAGAGCGCGGCGCGCGGAGACCGGGCACGGGATGACTGCCTTATCGTCGTACCAACGCATCTACGCGGCGGTACGACGCATTCCACCTGGACGAGTCTCCACCTACGGGGCGATCGCCCGCGTCGCCGGACTCGCGGGACAAGCGCGCCAGGTCGGCTACGCTCTGAGCGCGCTGCCCACGGGCACGAACGTCCCGTGGCATCGCGTGATCAACGCGCAGGGTCGATTGAGTCTCGAGCGCTCGGCGAGCGGGGCCGGTATCACACAACGCCTGCGACTGGTGCGCGAAGGCGTTGTCGTCGACGCGGGCGGCCGTGTGTCGCTCGAGAAATTCGGCTGGCGCACGCGCGACCCGAAAGGGCGCGCGCGGTAGGGCGCTTACCTGAAGCGACGCATTCGGAGGACGGACATCCGTCCACACGAGCGGACGTTTCCGGCCTCGACACCGGCAGAGATTGCTGGGCGCAAAACATTTATTATCAATGATTTGCGTTGATGAATTCGCGTGGAATCTGACATGGTCCCGCACCTGCCTTTGAGGGCGCCGTCGGCTCACCCTCAAACGGTCAAACAGCCATGCGCAGCATTCGTCACCTTGCATCAGCGGTCGCCGCTTTCGCGACCATGTTCGCCGCCGCGCCGCTCGTCGCGCAGGCACCGGAAGCTTCGGGTACGGTGTTCCATGTCTCGCCCTACGTGGGCTATATGGTCTTCGGCGACTACATAAAGGGACCGCTCGGTACTTCGGTCTCCAACGCGCCCGGCGCGTTGTATGGAACGCAGCTCGGTCTATCGATCGCGCCGAACCTGTCGCTCATCGGGAACGTCGCGTACACAACCTCCGACATCAAAGTCGGCGTGCCGATCCTGGGCGGCGTCGGCGTCGGAAACAGCTCAACGCTTCTGTATGACGCCGGCCTCGAGTACAACCTCGGCCGCATGTCCAGCAGGTCGATCCCGCTGACGCCATTCCTGCAAGCCGGCGTCGGCGCGATGAAATACGACATCAACGCCGCGTCCATCATCACGACGCACGCGACGAACTGGGCGGGTAACGTCGGCGTCGGCGCGGACGTGACGCTCGCACGCGGCATGGCGGTGCGCCTGCTCGCGAAGGATTACATCGGGAAGTTCAACTTCCAGGACGCGACCGGTCTCGGCCTCAACGGCGACGTCTCGCACAACCTGGCTTTCACCGCGGGGCTGCGTTTCGACTTTTAGTCACCGCTCGACGCAGGGAGTACGAAGGGCACCAGATAGTGGGGTGGGGTGGTGGGGCGAACGCGGGGGTGTCGGCACATCGACATCCCCGCGTTTTGGTTGTCGGCGCGGCTAGGTTTCCCGAACCGCAGATTACTGGTTGCAAACGCAGCATGCCGACGACCAAGCGAAAAACGACAGCGAAGCGCGCAACAGTCGCGAAGAAGACGAAGACCCAACAGGCGCGAACACGGGCTCGTCGATCGCCGCCGGGGAAAGCGGGACCGGTCAACGAATGGGTGGAGCTCCGGCAATCGTCCATTCACGGACTTGGAGGGTTCGCGCGCCGGGACATTCCGAAGGGCACGCGGTTTCTCGAGTACACCGGCGAGAAGATCAGCAACGCCGAAGCGGATCGTCGCTACGACGACGACCAGATGCGTCGCCACCACACGTTCCTGTTCGTTCTCAACAGCAAGACATGTGTCGACGCGGCGTTCGAGGGAAACGAGGCGCGTTTTCTCAACCACTCGTGCGATCCGAATTGCGAAGCGGTGATCGAGCGTGGTCACATCTGGATCGAGGCGGTCCGCAGCATTCCGGCGGGGACGGAGTTGCTCTACGATTATCAGTACGAAGATGATCCCGACTACACCGAAGAAGATCTCCGCTTCTACGTTTGCCGCTGCGGCGCGCCTAATTGCCGCGGCACCATCGTCAAGACTCGCCGCAGACTGAGCTCGTGACCGCACTCCGCGCGCTGTTGGCGGGACTGGTGGACTACGCCGGCCTCTTCCCACCGGCAGCGCTGAACATGGAGTCGGCCGTGCGGCAGTATGCCGCGTATTCGGCGAGCGACCAGGCGTGGATGCTCGGTCGGTTCGTCGTTCCGGCGGCGCACCTCGATGCTTTTCGCGACGCGCAGGCGCCGCTGCCTGATCAGCCCGAATGGCATCTCTCGGCGCTCGTCGGCGCCGACGTCGAGGCGGACGTCGAGCGCGTCCACTCCTTTAACAACGCGATGGCCGCCCGAGCGCACATAGATACGGTCGAAGGAAAGGCGACGACCGACGACGCGGTCACGAGAATCGCCGACTGTGCGTCGGGTTTCCGGGCGTTCGTCGAGATTCCCGTGACCGACTTCGTGCCGCTCCTCGATGCCATACGCGATCGGGGGCTCAACGCGAAGGTTCGCACCGGGGGAGTGAGCCGCGAGATGTTCCCGGAACCGGAAGCGCTGCTCCGCTTCATCGAGCACGCTTGCCGCGAGAACGTGCCGTTCAAGGCGACGGCGGGATTGCATCACGCGCTGCGCGGCGACTACCGTCTGACTTACGACGAGGACGCGCCGAGAGGGCCGATGTTCGGTTTCCTGAACGTGTTTCTCACGGCCGCATTCGTCCACGCCGGCATGACCGACGGCGCGGCGTTGGCGCTCCTCCTCGAGCGAGACCTCAAGAAGATTTCCGTTTCGTCGAACGCGATTCGGTGGGGCGGTCGTTCCATCTCGACGGACGACATTCACGCGGCGCGCGATTGCGTCGCCTTGTCGTTCGGCTCGTGCTCGTTTCTCGAACCGGTGGACGAGCTTCGCGCGGCCGCGCTGCTCCAATGACGGCGTCGGATCGGACGTTGTCTCCCCCCCCCGAGCTGCGCTCGTGGATCGACTCGGCGAACGATCCGCGCACGGACTTCCCGATCCAGAACCTTCCTCTCGGTGTGTTCGCACATCGAGGGTCGGACGACGCGCGCATTGGCGTCGCAATTGGCGACCGGATCGCCGATCTTCGGGCGCTGAGTGACGCCGGTTTCCTCGACGCGCTCGAGCCTCGCGCCGCCGAGTGTTGCCGCGCCGGCACGCTCAACCGGCTGATGGCGCTCGATCGAGATTCGATCCGCGCTCTTCGTGGTCTCTTGAGCGACGCACTGAGCGCCGCGGGCCCGATCGCGCGCGACCAGGCGATGCAACGCCGCGTCGCCCTTCCGGCAAGCGAGGCCCGACTCGCCACGCCGGCCGTCGTCGAGAACTACACCGACTTCTACGCCTCCATCGAGCACGCCACGAACCTCGGGAGCATGTTTCGTCCGGACAACCCACTCCTGCCGAACTACAAGTGGGTTCCGATCGGCTACCACGGGCGCGCGTCGTCGATCGTCGTGAGTGGCACCGACGTGAAACGACCGATCGGGCAAACGCGCGACGGCGACAATCCGCCGTCATTCGGTCCGACGGCGAGGCTCGATTACGAGATCGAGGTCGGAGCATTCATCGCGACGGGAAACACACAGGGTTCACGCATCTCGATCGAGCGGGCCGGCGACTACGTATTTGGCTACAGCCTCGTGAACGATTGGTCGGCGCGCGACATTCAGGCGTGGGAGTACCAGCCGCTCGGTCCATTTCTCGGCAAGAGCTTCGCGACGACGATTTCGCCGTGGGTCGTGACGGCGGATGCGCTCGCGCCATATCGCGTTCCCGCGCGCCGTCGTGCCGCGGACGACCCGGCGCCGCTGCCGTATCTGTTCTCGGAACACGATCAATCGGCCGGAGGCCTGGGAATCACGCTCGAGGTCTGCATCCTCTCCGCGCGCATGCGCGAAATGCGCATGGAGCCGTACCGCGTGAGCGTCGGCGCATTCAACGACATCTACTGGACGACGGCGCAACTCGTCGCCCATCACACGAGCAACGGGTGCAACCTGCGTCCCGGGGATCTTCTCGCCAGCGGCACCGTCTCCGGCCCGACGAAGGAGTCGCGCGGGTCGCTCATCGAGCGGACTTGGCGTGGCAGCGAGCCGCTCACGCTTCCGTCCGGTGAGTCCCGCGGGTTTCTCGCCGACGGCGACGAGGTGATCATGCGCGGGTGGTGCGAGCGCCCGGGACATCCACGCATCGGGTTCGGCGAGTGTCGGGGGCGGGTCGCGCCGGCGGACCCGGTATGAGCTTCCTCGCGCGCGGCCCGGCGTCGGCGATTGCGCTGACCCTCGCCGCGAGCGTCGCCTGCTCGAGACACTTCGACGTTCCGGCTCCGGCGGTTGCCGGCGAATCCACGTCGCCGGTCCCGCCCGCCGAACGAGCGACGATTGCCGTTCCGGTGACGATCTCGATGTCGCGGCTTCTCGCGCAAACGGACTCCGTCTTTCCGCCCACCGACAGCCTCGATCGCTCGAAGTGCAGCTCCTTGGGTGGGCTCGTCTGTCATCAATACGTCTATCGGCGAGACACGCTCGAGCTGGCGATGAGCGGCGACCGCATGACGCTCTTCACGAAGCTTCATTTTCGCGGACGGGTCGCTTTGCCGGGCGTCGGTGGCATCGCGAGCTGCGGCTACGAGCCGGAGCCAATGCGCCGCGCCGAGTTTCGCATGGCGACGAGCCTCTACTGGCGAACCGACTGGCGCCTCGCGTCGCGGGGCACGGTTATGACTCCGGACATTCTCGATCCCTGCCAGGTGACCGTGCTGCGCGTGGACGCGACGCCTCTCATGCGCCGCGTCGTGAACGGTCAAGTGACCAGGTTCCGTCAGCAGTTCGACTCGATCGTTCCCGCGGTCGCCGACCTTCGCCCGGCGGCTGATTCGCTCTGGCGCACGTTGCAGCGGCCGTTCGCGCTCGACTCGGCGTCGACGATTTGGCTCAACATGGCGCCGGAAGGCGCGAGCCTGGCGCCGCTCCTCGGCGGACCGACAGCGATCAAGACCGGCATTCTGATGACGGCGCGCCCACGCGTCGTCTTCGGTGGCAAACCCTCACTCCCGACGAAAGCGCTGCCGTCACTCACCCTCGCCGGCGCAGCGGGTGGAATTCACGTGCCGCTCGACATCGAGCTGCCGTTCGACGCGCTCAGCCAGCGCGCCACGGCGCTTCTCGCCGGCGAGATCGCGGGCAAGGGAATCACCATCTTCGCTACACGCTCGAGAGCAGCAGCAAGATGTCGAGCATCAAGGCGACGCTGGGCGCACCACGCATTCATCGGGCGCTCGACCAATCGACCGGCCACGGTCGTCTCGCCGTCGGCGAGCAGCTCGATCGATTCAAGGCGCAGCTGGGCGCTGAGCTCAATCGCGAGCTCGCGCCCGGCGTGACGCTCACCGGCGCGGTGAAGGATGTGCGCATCGAACATCTCTACACGACCCCGACCGCGTTCGTGCTCCGCGTCGTGTTCGACGGCGCGGCGTCGATCGACGTCAAATAGCTAGAGCGCCGGTCGCACGAGCAGCGTCTGCCCGACGCGAATCTTGTTGTCGGGAAGCTTGTTCCATGCGCGAAGCTTATCGGTGGTCGTGTTCCATGTCGTCGCGATGCCGCCGAGCGCGTCGCCGCGCCGTACGGTGTAGAACTTCGCTTTTCTCCTGGATGCTTCCGCCGCTTTGCGGTCGGCTTCCGCGCGCGCGAGCAGCGCCTTTTGCTGCGCGCTCAGCGCGACGGCGCGATCGCGGCGCGCGTCCATCGCGACGACGAGCAAGTTTGCTTCGGCCGAGGCAGCGGACGGGACGCCGAGCTTGATCTTTTCGTGCGGGAGCGTGATCACCACGGCCCGCGCCAGTCCGAAGAACGTGCGTCCGGACGTAACGTGCAGCATGGTATCGAGCGCGAAGTCGCGCTCCTCGAACGTCGGCGGCAGGTCGGGCGCGGCGAGGAGATCGCGCGGCTCGACGCCGATGTACAGCAAGCGCTTGTTGGTGAGCGCCAGCAACCCGCGTGTTGCCCGGAAATAGCTGATGGCCGGACGCTTGAATACGGACACCATGCGCAACACGCGCTCGCCGGGCTCCAGCGTGTTCACCTGCAGCTCGCGCAACGCGATGGCCTTGCTGTCGCGCGGATCAGTTCGAACCGTGTGCACGGCGAATTGCACGAGCACCGCGAGCGCGATGACACCGACGACGATCATCACGTAGAGCGTGGCGCGACTCGGTCCGCGATTGCGCCTTCTCACGCGACGGCCCCGACGGTCGGCGGCCCGCGTGGCGCGAACAACGGCTGAATCGGCGTTGCTGGGACCAGTCATATTCTCGCGATATTCAGTCGAACGGGCGGAGCAGTTGCCAGAACAAATGGCGCGGCGGCCTATCGTGCGTTAGCGACAGAAAAGCGACAAGAACGGTGCCGTAGGACACTGCAAAACTGTCCGTCTTCGGTTGCGGGAACGCCGTGGATTCGCTAACGTGAAGTGTCTGAACACGTTGCCAATAAGTTAATTGGCTCCGTCCGGCGTTCGCGCGGAACACGTCTCCGCAGCGCCCGGTATTACGTGATCAGGAGCTGCCGGGGCCGATCGCCCAGCAACTCCCACCCGTTTTGGTGCGCTGCCCGTTCAGGGGGTTCTGATTCCGTTGAAGCAATCCGTTTGGCCGCAGATTTCGCTTGCGCTCGGTTCGCTCGCCGCGATTGTCGTTTCGGTGAGCCTCAGCCGACCGTATTACGTCTCACGGGAACCGGTCGCGTCCGCGGTTGTCGAACACCGCTACGTCGATTCGATCGAAGTGTCGCGCGCGCCCTGGCTGCACGCGCCGGTCGAACTGGCGCTCAAGACGCCTCGGTTTCTGCTGGATCGCGAACTGTTCGCCATGGATCTGCTGCGCACCGGAAAGGTGACGCCAGGCCGCGCGCGGGCCTTGGCCGACGTCGCCGTGCGTGAGGCGTACACCCGTCGGGTTCCGCCCGCGCTCGTCCTCGGTGTGATGCTGACGGAGAACGATGAATTGAAGTCGTCGGCGCGATCGAAGGTCGGCGCGGTCGGGCTCATGCAGGTCGCGCCGCGCCCATGGCAAAGCCTCGGACGAAAATTCGGCACGAACGTGCACACTGATTCAACAAATCTGAAATACGGAATCTTCATTCTGGGCTGGGTCGCCGAGAAAGCCGCCAGGCTCGTCGAGAATCAGAACGACGCGTGGCGGAAAGCGCTTCTGCGCTACAACGGCTGCGTGCGCGGAACATTCACCCGCAACTGCCATCAGTATCCCGATCAGGTGCGTCGACAAGTACAGCAGGCCGCGCGCGCGACATGTCGCGGCGACGATTTCGAGCACTGCGTCGCGATGCCGATGTGGGCTTCTCGGCGTGACTCCGCGTCGGCGGATACGGTAGGCGCGCAAGACCGCTGATGAGCGCGGCCGCTGGCGCGACGCGTGGCCTGACCACCGCCGCGGCGCTGTCGGCGAAAGACCTTCACAAAAAGTTCGGCGATGTCGTCGCCCTCGACGGAGTGTCCGTCGAGGCGGAGGCCGGAAGCTGTCTGGCGCTCGTCGGTGAGAGCGGATCGGGCAAGACGACGCTCCTCCGCTGCTTCAACCGGCTCGTCACGCCCGACCGCGGCGAGATCCGCCTCGGCGACACCGACGTCTCATCCGCCGACCCCGTGCGGCTGCGTCGGCACATCGGCTACGTGCCGCAAGACGGCGGCTTGCTCCCGCACTGGCGCGTCGCGCGAAACGTCGAGCTGGTGCTCCGATTGCGCGGCGAGCCGGATGCTTTGCAGCGTGCGCGACGCGCCCTGACCCTTGTTGGTCTCGACGCGGACAAATTCGCCGACCGCTGGCCGCGTGAGCTTTCGGGCGGCCAGCGGCAACGCGTCGCCCTCGCGCGCGCCCTCGCCGCCGAGCCCACGGTACTCCTCCTCGACGAGCCGTTCGGCGCGCTCGACGCGATCACGCGGTCCGAGCTTCAGGACGCCTTTGCGAGCCTCCGCGATCGCCTCAGGATGACGTGCGTGCTCGTCACGCATGACCTGCACGAGGCGATGCTCCTCGCCACGCAGATCGCCGTCATCCGCGCGGGACGCGTCGAACAGTGCGCGTCTCCCAATGCGCTCGCTTCGAGTCCAGCCACGCCGTACGTGCGAATGCTTCTGCAACGAGCGCGAATCGCGGAGCCGGCCGCGACATGATGCTCGCCGCCGGCGTGCTCGCGCTGGTCTTCGCTCGAGCTCAGGGCGGCGGCGATCGGCCCGTCGTCATCGCGTCCAAGCCGTTTGCCGAATCGTATATACTCGCCGAGATGTTCGCGCAGCTCCTCGAGGCGCGCGGTGTGCGCGTCGATCGTCGGCCGGGCTTCGGGGCCACCGAGCTCGCCTTCTCCGCGCTGCGCAGTGATGCGATCGACGTCTACCCGGAGTACACGGGCACGGGACTGACCGCGATCCTGCACGAAAAACCCGCCGCCAGCGCCGCTGCCGCGTTTCAGCGCGTCTCGTCGGAGTTCCGATCGCGCTACGGCATTCGCTGGTTGGCGCCGCTCGGATTCGAGAACACGTACGCCATCGCCGTGCGACGAGCGACGTCGGATTCGCTTGGGCTGCGATCGTTGAGCGAGCTGGCAAAAGCATCGTCGCGCCTGCGCGCCGGACTGACACCGGATTTCATCGGCCGGCCGGATGGTTTGCCCGGGATTCAGGCCGCATACGGAATTCGCCTCGCCGATGTGCGCGCGCTTGGTCCGGCGGTGAAGTATCAGGCGTTGGCTGCCGGTCAAGTCGATGTCATCGACGGTTATTCGACGGACGGCCTGATCGCCCGCTACGACCTCGTGGTGCTGGCTGACGACCGCCATTTCTTCCCGCCGTACCAGGCGGCTGCCGTCGTGTCGCGTCGCTTGGCGACGGAGAACCCTCGTGCGATCGCCGCCCTCGGTGAGCTGAGCGGCCGACTCGACGAGCCGACGATGCGCGCGCTCAACAAGCGTGTCGAGGTGGACGGAGTGCCGGTCGCCGTTGTGGCGCGCGACGCGTTGCGCGCGCTCTCATTGATCGACGTCTCGACACAGGCGGCCGGCGACGAGCCGACTCGTGGCGGCTTGGTGTCGTATCTCGCGTCGCAACGCGCGACCCTCGCGCGATTGACCGCGAGACACATCGAGCTCGTCGTCTTGTCGTTGCTGGCGGCGATTCTCATCGCGCTGCCTCTCGGTCTGTTGCTCGAGCGCGGCGCGCACCGCGCCGAAGCCGTGATTCGTGGCGTGGGCGTGCTTCAGACGCTGCCGGGCATCGCGCTGTTGGCGTTCATGATTCCGGTGCTCGGCATCGGCGTGCGGCCGGCGCTCGTCGCACTCGTCCTGTACTCGCTCTATCCGATCGTCCGCAACACGTTCACCGGTGTGCGCGACGCGGATCCCGCGGCTGTCTCGGCCGCGCGGGCACTCGGCATGACGGACGGCCAGATCCTGCGCGAGGTCCGGCTACCGCTGGCCGCGCCGGTGATCATGGCCGGCATTCGAACGGCGGCCGTCATCGATGTTGGTACCGCGACATTGGCCGCGTTCATCGGCGCGGGCGGCCTGGGCGAACCAATAGTCGCCGGGCTGGCACTATCGGATCAACGGATGGTGCTGTCGGGTGCCATCCCGGCTGCGCTGCTCGCGTTACTCGTCGACGGCGCGCTTGCGCTCGTCGAGCGTTGGACGCGTCCCGGCGGCGTCTGACCACTGCGGCGATTTGATACCCGAATTGGGGTCTGACCCTATTTCCAATCCTCGAAATAGGGTCAGACCCCAATTAGAACATTGGAAATAGGGTCAGACCCCAATTAGAACATTGGAAATAGGGTCAGACCCCAATTCGGCGTTTTAGGGAGTCAGGGCGACGCCGCCGGCGTACTTGGCGCGAATGCGAACGGTCCGCTCAAGATCGTCGCGCGACTGCAGGACCTTCTGTCGCAGGTCGAGCGCGAGCTTCGGGTGCTCCGCCAGAAAACGATCGACTTCGCGCAGCGCCTCTCCGGATCGCTGCCCGCCAATGAAGCTCCCCAGCCACGAGCCGAGGAAGAAGATGCGCCGATTGCGCTGGATCCAGGGAAGGCTGTCGAGCGCCGGCACGAGGTAGGGAAGCGTCAACGCCGCCGCGTCCGACGAGTTGAAGCCGCGCAAGCTCGCCGTGACCCATTCCTCGTTGAGCGTCGTGTCGGCAAAGTAGCGGCGGAAGTAGTCGCCTTTCACGGCGGTAGCCGGCTTCGCCGCGACAGCGACGAACGCGCTTCGTTTGCCGCTGGAGGTGGTGTCGCGGCGCTCTTCGCCGGCGATCATCGAGTCGGCGCGCGCGGATCCTCGTTCGACGAGATGCGTCACGATGTTCCAGCGCGTCGGTTGACGCAACGGCAGGCCAGCGGTAGACGCGCTGTCGAGCCACGCCGCGAGCGTGGCGAGCGCGCCGGGTGTCTTTGCCATCGCGACGTACGCGTCGAGCGCGCTCTTGCGGATGCCGTATGGACGGGATGCGTCGGACGCGAGGCCGAGCAAGGTTCGCTCGACCGCTCCGACCAGCTCGCGCTCCTGCGCGGCGGAGATGTACGTCGCGGTGGCGCGGCTCAACCGCGTGACGATGCCGGCGGCAATCTGCTCGTCGGTCTCCTGCGGCAGCTCGCGCATCGCGGTCGCGATGAACGTTGCCGGCGCGAGGCGGGCGTCGCGAACGAGATCCCACATCGCGCCCCAGAGCATCGCGCGGAGCAGCGGATCCTTGACCTCGCCAACGTGCTGCGACAACCATTGCACGCTCGCCGTGTCGAGCATGACCAGCCCGTACGCGTTGTCGTTCGCGTTGGCAAAAACAAAGTCTGGTGCTCTCCGGCCCTTCGCCGCCGCCACGATCGTCGTCTCGGCGCTGATTTCGACCGGCACGAACACCGGTGTCGAGTCGCGAGACCAGAGGACCACCTCGGTTCGCATCGGCCACACGCCCTTGCCCGACAGCGCTTGTGCGGGATGCTGAATGAGTGTCAGCCGGCTGACCCGGCCATTGGCAATTTCGAGGCGCTGCTCCAGCACGGGCATGCCGGGACGCAAGATGTACTGGCGCCCCCATTCGGTGAGAGACCGATTTGCCGCCTTGCCGATCGACGCGAGCAAGTCCTGCCACGTCGCGTTTCCGTACTGGTGAGAGATCAGGAACTCGTGCAGCCCGGCGCGAAAGGCCGAATCGCCAACGAGATAATTGAGCTGCTTGAGAATTCCCGGCGCCTTGTTGTAGACGATCGCGCCATAGTTGCTCTTGGCCTGGTCGAGATTCGCCAGCGACTGCCACACGGGCGTCGTGCCGGACGTTTGGTCCACGTCGTAGGCCAAGGGCTTGTTGCGCAGATAGAACGACATCCACGGATTCGGCAGCCCTTCGATGGCCTGCATCTTGGCCGCCATGTACGTGGCGAAGCCTTCTTTCAGCCATAGATCGTCGAACCAGCGCATGGTGACGTCGTCGCCGAACCAGTGGTGTGCCACTTCGTGGTAGATGGTCGCGCGGCGTCCGAGACGCTGATTCAGCGTCGGCGGTTCACGATAGATGAACGACTCCTCGTTGAACATCGTGACGCCCGGGTGCTCCATCCCGCCGAAGGGAAATGCGGGTGACAGCATGTACTGGAATTGCTGGAACGGATACTTCACGCCGAAATACCGCTCGAGCGACGAGAGCGCGGACGCAACCTGATTCTGGAGCGAATCCACCTCGACCTCGTTCGCGCGCGACGCTCGCACCCACAACGGCGTGCGATGGCCGACGCCGGCGAATCTCGCCCACGGCCCGGCGGCGAAGGCGAACAGGTAGGTCGGCAGCGGATCCGTCTCGCGGAACCGGTAGGTGAGAAGCGATCCAGCCGTGTCCACCTGCTCGGTGATGCCGTTGGCGATCGCGCGCCAGTTGGTCGGGATGCTGAGAGACAGCGTCATACGCGCCTTCAGATCCGGCTGGTCGAAGCAGGGAAACAGCGCGTTGGCATCCGATGGGACGAGGAGCGTGTACAGGTAGTCGTTGTTGTCGCGCGCGTCGTGATAGCGAATGATGCTCGCGCCGGCCGGCGCGATGAGCGACGCGAACGGCAGCTCGACGACGTTCGGCCCGGCGCGAACGGCTCGCGCTGGAATACGCAGGTGCGCTCCATTGAACTCGGTCTTGGCTTCGCCGCCGTTGACGCGGACGGCGCCAATCCACGGGCCGCGAAAATCGAGAATGACGTCGGCCGATCGTGCCGCGTTAAAGCGAACGGTGACGGTCCCGCGCGCGGTGTCGCGGCGCGCCAGCGAGAGCGCCATCTGGTAGCGCACATTGGACAGCGCCGCGCCGCGGCTTCGCGCGAGCTCGCGCGAGACGCCAGGCAGCATCAGCGGATCGGTGCCGGGCATCGGTGGGGTCATGCTCGCCGCGATCAGCGCGGCGAGCGAGGTCCGGGCGATTGAGTGCATGAGGGACGCTATGCGCGGTGCAGTGCGCGGAGCAAGAGCGTCGCCTATTTTCACGCATGCCGATCATCGTCGAGTGCCTGCACGCCGACACGCAGATGCCCCGCCGCGCGACCGAAGGCTCGGCGGGATACGACCTGTTTGCCTATGTGCGCGGGCAGCGATTCACCTGCTCGAACGGCCTGGCGACGTGGGACGTGGAGTTGTCCGCCGCGCAGGGCGTCTTCATGCTCGATCCCGGGACGGCGGCGCTGATCCCGCTCGGCTTCAAGGCGAAGCTGCCCCCGGGAATCGAAGCACAGATCCGCCCTCGCAGCGGTACGGCATTCAGGAAAGGCCTGGACATCCCGAATGCTCCCGGGACCGTCGATTCCGATTTCCCGGACGAGTGGCGCGTGGTTGTCCGCAACCCCCTGACGCATCCCATCGCGATCGAGCACGGGGATCGTATCGCCCAAATGGTCCTCGCCAAGTACGAGGTGCTTCCGCTGGAGTCGGGGACGGTTGGGGTCTCAACCGATCGCGTCGGCGGATTCGGCAGCACCGGACGATGACGCATAAAAAGCAGAGCCGCCGCGCAGGGCGCGGCGGCTCGCAGTGCTTTCACCGGAACTAGCAGGCTTCCGGCGCTCTAAGCAGTGTGAAGCTTAGTGGCTTCCGGCGATCCTGCCGTTACGAGTTCCGCTAGACAATGGATCACCTCCTCGGTTTGCGGTTCGACATGACTACAGTGTCGCCCGTGAGCGACCGACAATCTTACCCTAGTTGGCGCCGCGAGGTTCCGCAACGGCGCTCAACGAACAGAACTTCTGTCCGCCGAAACTCGTAGGTTTGCATCGATGCCGACCGCAACCCCGACCCGATCGTCCAGCGCCGCAGGCCGGACGTCGTATTTCTCGGCGAGCCGAGCTCACCGCTACAGCGTCTTGTTCGCCCTGCCGCTGTTGCTGGGCTACGAGGCGTTGGCGGCGATGTTGGCTGCACCGGGGAAGGCCGAGCTGCGCAACGGCGCCGACGCGATGCTCCGCGCCGCTTTCACTGCGGTCGCCGGCCCCTATGGCACGCTCATCTTCATGGCGGCGATCATTCTGCTCGGTGTCGGGCTTGTCGCGCGCGACCTCAAGTTGAGTAAGGATCGGCTGCAGGGGCGCGTCTTCCTTGGCATGCTCGCCGAGTCCGTCGCCCTTGCCGGATTATTTGGCATCGTCGTTGGCATCACGACCGCCAAGCTGATCGGATCGCTCCAGGCGCTGAGCATCAGTCCGATCCAGAGCACGCCGTGGGCGACGCGGCTGATGCTATCGCTCGGTGCGGGCTTGTACGAGGAATTGTTTTTCCGCGTGCTGCTCGTAGGCGGACTCGCCGCGGGCGCGCGCATCATCCTCGGCTTCAGCAAACGCCTTTCGGCGGTGCTCGCCGCGGTGGCGGGCGCGCTCATCTTCTCGGCGTTTCACTACATCGGGCCGTACGGCGACGAGCTTCAGTTGCAGTCGTTCATCTTTCGCGCGCTGAGCGGCCTGGCGTTCAGCGGGCTGTATCTGACGCGCGGCTTCGGCATCACCGCGTGGACGCACGCGCTGTACGATGCCTTCCTGCTGCTAGCGTAGCCCGAGCAAATCCGCGAAGACGTCGGCGGCGCGCGAATCGCCCGTTTGACCGAGCCAGAAAATCGCCGCGCGACGGGCCGACGGATGCTTCGCCGAGCGCGCGAGCTCGATCAAATCCGGCACACTCTCGCCACGCGGGCGCTGGGACAGCGCGAACACGGCCTGCGATCGCATTTCGTCGTCGGGCGTGTCGTCACCGGCGTCGGCAATCCCAAGCCGGGCGCTGACGCCGCGCCCGAGCCAGTCGAGCGCTGCATGACGGACGCCGCGCGACCGCGACGAATCGCGCGCGACACGAAGAAAGAGCGACCACGGCTCTGGCGCGTCGGCGAGGAGCAGGGGAAGCATCGCGTCGGATGCAACACGACTCTCGTTGCGCGCGACGACCTCGGAGAGCCACGCCGACGCCTCCGCCGCGCTTGCGTCGATCGTCGTCACTGCGCGTTCGTCCGGCGTACGTGGCCCCACGTAGGCACGAATACGCGTGATCTCACCAGAGGCGACGGAGACGACGGCCCGCGCCGGCCCGGGTTCACAGAAGCGACTCGACCAGTTGCTGCGTCCCTGAATGGTGTTGTCGCCGCTGAAGTACATCGACTGGCCGAACAGGTGTCCGATCATTCCTTTTCCGTCGCCGCACACCGACGACTTGCTCGGATAGATCACTTGAACGACGCCGTCGGAGCGAGCGATCCGTTGCGACAGCGTCTGGCCCTGCAGTGAGGCGGCATTTGTGGCGACGACACCGGCAATGACACCGGCGGCAATCACGAACTGTCGCATGGCGCGCTCCCGGTCAGGGGACGAGGACGTCGTGGAAGAACTTGATCGCGCGCGGATCCTTGGTCTGGCCAAGCCAGAACATTGCTTGCTTGCGTACCTCCGTGTCGCGATCGGTTCGCGCGAGGTCGATCAACTTGTCGATCGCTTCATTGTCGTGCCGCTGCGACACGACGAAGGTGAAGTGCTCGCGCAGCGAGCGTGCGTCGAGGGTGTCGTAAAGGCGCACGAGCTCCTTCGTCGGCGCGTCCAGTTGGCCGAACCAGAATAGCGCCTGCTTTCGCGTCTCGACGCCGGCGTCTCGGTCGCGCACGAGCCGGGCAAGCTCGGGAGAGATGTCGCCGGCGTCCGCGAACACCGCCGCGCTCATCGCGTCGTTCGAGTTGCGACCGGACAGCTCGCGCGCGAGCCGCAGGAAGTAGCGCGCGGCATCTTCCGGCGAAACCCGGCCAAGATCGGTCTCCGAACCGCTCGCGGACCACTCGCCGCCGACACGCGTCCGCACCGACACGGTCGTACCGTTGTCGCGCCCGATGACGACGCGAATCGGTCCGGCGACGCAGGCGCGCCATGACTCATCGCGCGCGTTGCGAGTCCACACGCTTCCCATTCCGTCTCCGCACACGCCGGGGCGCGAGGGGAAACTCATGCGTACGGTTCCATCTCGAACAGTGTTCACGCGATCGGCGATGGATTGTGCCGTCAGCGCGCCGGCACTTCCCAGCGCGAACGGGACCGCGAACAGCAGGGCGTGGCGCATCGGACGCCTCACTTATTGATCAAATCACGAATGAACTGTCGAACGCGTGGATCGTTCTTTTGGCCGAGCCAAAACAACGCCTGCTTGCGGAGCTCCAAATTGGGATCGCTCTTCGCGATCGCCATCAGCTTGTCGACCGCGGCCGATTCACGGCGTTGCGAGTAGATGAAGAGCAGATGGTTCTGGAATTCGGTGTCGCCCCGCGACTGATCGTAGATCGTCGAGAGCTGCTCCAGATCAAACGCGCGCTTCTGCCCGGCCCAGAAGATCGCCTGCTTCCGCGTCTCCGTGTCGAAGCTCTTGTCACGCGCGATCTCGACGAGCCAGGTCGATGCCTCAGGCGCGCTGCTCTGGCCGACCGACGTGAGGATGCGATTTCGCATGTCCTCGTTTTTCGTCTTCCGGAACAGGCCCTTGAAGTACTCGAGGTCGAGACTCCGTCCCTGACCGAGCCAGAAGATCGCGTCACCGCGAACATCCTCGGGGAGCTTCTCGTCCTCGGCCGCTCGCTGGAGCGCCTGGCGCGCGCGTACATCGCGGTACTGCGACAGCGCGAACACGGCGCGCTTCCGGATTTCGAGATCACCCGACGAGAAGAGGACCGAATCGATCGCGGGAATCGCCTGCTCGCTTCTCGTCTGAGACAGCCAGAAGATCGCGTCGCCCCGCACGTCCGAACTGGGGTCGTTGCGCGCGACGTCGAGCAGCGTCGACACGACGTCGGCTGACCGCTTCTGCGAGATGAGAAACACGGCGTGCTTCCGGAGCTCCGTACGACAGGCGTCGCGCTGCTTGAGGACGTCCTTGAGGATCGGCACAGCATCCGCGCTGTTCATCGACAACAAACCGTCGAGCGCGGCGGTTCGCATCTCTTCGTCGGCAGCAGAACCGGTGCACGCGCGCGGCTGACGAACCGCATCGGCGCGTTGGACGACCTCGCCGGCGGCGCGCGCGTCGCCGAGCTGCGCTTGCGCCGTGCGAATCCGGCCGTACAAATCCGTCGCGTCGCTCGCCATCTTGGCGTTCTTGCCGTAGTTCGTGTTGTAGCGCTCGATGACGGCCAGTGCGTCGTCGAGATCGCCGCGATTGCTCGTCGTCGTTCCGAGCTGGTAGAGCGCCCAGCTCCGCCAATACAGCGATTCAGCGGCACGGTCGGCGAGCGGATACCGGTCGACAACCTGCTTGAGCACAGTCTCCGCGCGCCGATAGTCGCGATTGTCGATCGCGGTGCGACCGACGCGATACAGCGAGTCGGCGCGATCCTGCGTCGCCTTCGATGCGGCCTGCGCCCGCGCGGTCGCGGAAGCTACCATGAGCGCGCAGGCAATCTGCAAAGTCCGATTCATGACTCTCATCCTCGAATGCCCGGCAGATTCGATTGGCCGGGAAGGGTGCCGCGCAGCTTCGTGATCACGCCGCGCTTTTTGATCGATTGCTCGATGAGGTCGAGCTCCTCTGGGTCGTTGGTGCCGCGAGTCGTGTACTGAACGATTTGGACGATCACGAGCTCGAGGTCGTCGAGCAGACGCTTCATCACCGGATCCGCGGCAGCCGGCGACGCCTCCAACAGCCGGGTCGTGCCGAGGAGATCGCGCGCCCATTTGGCGACGTGCGCGTCGGTCTCGCCATTCCGCGCCGCCGCTCGGAACGACGTGATCATTGCTTCGGTTCCGGCGAGGTGCTGCAACACGACCAGCTGATACGCGAGCGTCTTATCCGGGCCGGACGTGTCACGAGAGGGTTCTGGGGTCGCCGAGACGCTCGACTCTCGAGGCGCTGCGGCAACTTCACGCGACGGTGCCGCGGGGGTCGCGGAATCGCGACGGTTGCTCGTGTCGCGCGAGGCGACCGCGGCGCCGCCAATCGGCGACGACCGCTCCATCCGGCGTCCAATGCTGATTCCTGTCGCGATGAGCAGCGCCGCGGCGATCCCGGCACTCGACCAGAGCCACACTCTGTTGCTCGCCGGCAGCGCAACCTTCCGCTGTCGGCGCGCCTCGGTGATCCGCGCCCACATAACGTCGCGCGGGATATCGCCCGGTGCGTTGTAGTCGCGAGCCGCTTCGCTCAGGATCTCGTCCAGTTGATCGTCGTTCATGCGAATTGATCTCCAGCAAAAGCCGCCAAAGCGAGTCGGAGCCGGGCCCTGGCGTCGAACAACCTGGCCTTCGACGTTCCCACGGGGATGCTGAGCGTCCCCGCGATCTCTTCGTGCGTGTAGCCTTCGATATCGTGCATCACGAACACCGGCCGCAGCTTCTCCGACAGTGAGTCGATCGCTGCGTGCAGCCGCGCCCTCAGGTCGCCGGTGAAGCCGGTAGGGCCGACCACGAGGCTTGGCGAGCCTTCGACGCCGTCTACGCTCTCGATTCGTCCACGAAGCCGTTTCACCTTTCTCATCCCGTTGAGCGCCACCGATACCGCGATGGTGTGAAGCCAGGTCGCCAGCGACGACTCGCCACGGTACTGCTCGAGTCGCTCGAAGGCGCGAATGAACGTGTCCTGCGTGAAATCCGCCGCGAGATCGGCGTCCCCGGCCATCCGATGCATCAGCCGGTAGACCCGCTCGACATGGCCGTCGTACAGCGCACGCTCCGCGGCAGGGTCGCCGCCGAGGCATCGCGAGACGAGCTGTCGATCGTGTAGGCGCGAGGAATCAGTCACGATGCTGCAAATGCTTCCGGTACCCGGGCGGTTCAGAACCACCCCATAGACACAGCAGGCTGGGGCAGGGTTGGGTTCGAACAAACACCGAATGGGGTCTGACCCCATTTCGGAATTGGGGGTCAGACCCCATTTCGGAATTGGGGGTCAGACCCCAGTTCACCAGTTCAACTTTTGGTTAGGGCTGCGGCGAAATCCTTTATCAGCTCGGCGACTGGCCTGACGGAGTCGATCCCGGCGACGCTCTTGCCGGCCTGCCAGTACTCGTTCGCGCCGGCCGAGGTCATTGAAGACTTCTTGAGCCGTCGGAGCGACGTTACCGCGTAAATGCTCCGCATCCAGTACTTCATTCGCCGGTGCCGGAGCATCCAGCGCGCGATGGGTCCGCTGCGGGTTCCGAGGCGCTGTATGTACTCGTTGTTGATCACGGCGACGGGCACGCCGGTCAGGCGTTCGGTCAGCACGATGTCCTTCGGCTGGGCGCGGACGATGGCGGCCTTATAGTCTGCGTGGGCGTTGCACTCGGCAGTGGCGATGAACCGGGTACCCATCTGCACGCCGTCGTAGCCGAGGTCGAGCATCCGCCGAAAGGTGGCCGGGTCACCGACGCCGCCGGCGCAGATGACCGGGAGCCCCAAGTCTCGCAGCTGGTCGAGCAACGCCTCGGGCGAGAGTCTGCCGGCGTGACCACCGGCGACATTGTTCACCGCGATCAGGCCGTGGACGCCGCCGTCGATCGCCTTGCTGGCCCATTTGCGCTCGGTGACGTCGTGGTAGACGATCCCGCCGGCTTGGGCCGTCCGGTCGACCACCCACTTCGGGTTTCCGAGCGACGTGATGAAGAAGCGCACGCCCTCCTCGAGTGCGACGTCGACCCACCGTACGAGTCGCTCGTGGTAGTGGCGTGACGATTTCTCGATTAGAGCGTTCATGCCAAAAGGGCGGTCGGTAACGCTTTTGATCAGACGGAGCCCGGCTCGAAAGTCGTGTCCGTGCACGTACGTGAGCGACACCGGTTGCACGACGCCGATCGCTCCGGCCGCGGACGCGGCGGCGACGAGCTCGGGGTTCGAGCAGGGGTACATCGCGCCGCAGATGATGGGGAGGTCGATGCCGAGCTGGCGTGTGAAGCGGGTCTCGCGGGTCATTCGGTGGAGATCTTTGGCTCGGTGGCGACGGTAAGGGGCAGGCGGAGCGATGTGGACAGCCATATGTTGAGCAGCTTGATAGCCCGCTCCACATCACACAACCACAGCACCACTTAGAAAGATATCACAAATCGTAGACACGCTTGCACGAGGCGCGTTTGCGAGCACGAAGGTTAGTTTGCTGGCGCTTTTCCGCCTGCGACGCGACGACGCAAGTCGAGCATCGTGGCGGGATCGTCTGAGATGATGCCGTTGATCCCGTCGCGCCAGAGCACCTCCGCGACCTGTGGATCGTTGACCGTCCACACGTGCGTCGGAAAGCCGGCTCGATGCCCGGAACGAGCCAGGCGTCGCACTGGAACTGGGACTCCGTTGTACCGGAGCGGAACGCAGAACGCGCGGTAAGGCACCTGCCCGAGCGGCAGTCCGATGAGCGTCTGCGGAAGGATCGAGAGGATGTCACGCAGGCTCGCACCCGTGATGACGGGCGAGCGGCGGAGCGGCTTCAGCGCGTTGGCATCGGTCGAATCCAGCACGACCCGACGGTTGGCGTCATGGCGATCGAGCACCGCTGGCGCGCGTAGCGCGGCCTGCGGGATCTTCACTTCGATGAGAAGAGGCAGCGACGTGTAACGGGCGAGCATCTCGTCGAGCGTCGGGATCTCCAGCCCTATGCCGCGAAACGGAAAGGTCTTCCCGCCGTCCGGGCTGAACCGCGCGCCGGCGTCGAGACGCTTGAGCTCGGCAACGGTGAGCGAGTCCACTGCGCCGCTGCCGTCGGTCGTGCGATCGACCGTCGGATCGTGGATGATCACGATCTCGCCATCGCGCGAAACGCGCAGATCGAACTCGATGGCGTCCGCGCCCAGCTCAACGGCGCGGTCGAACGACGGGATCGTGTTCTCGGGGAAGTGCGCCGAGTCGCCGCGGTGGGCGATCACGGGACGCGCGGCGGGGTCGATCAGTATCCCTGCGTCAACCCCGCCGCCGCGTCGTTCGTGCATCCGTCAATAGGTGTACTGCAGGCGCGTCAAGAGCAGGCGGCCGATCTTCGGAACACCCACGAACGTGGCAACCTTGTTGTCGAGCAGGTTCGTCGCCGTCACTGACCAGCGCGGCGCGCGCGCGACTGGGAGCTCCCACGAGAAGCCGGCGTCGAGGAAAGCATTGACCGGAACCGGCGGATAGGGAATCGGCGTGCCGACGTTGTACGAGTTGAAGACTCCGGAATTCACCGGGAACGCGTCGGCGTAGCGGCCGCGAACGTTGGCGCTGAACTTTGCGCTGCGCTCGTAACGGACCGTGGCTGTCGCACGATGCTTCGGCGTGTTGGCGGCGAGCGGGTTAACGGCCGTGGCGCCCGGCGCGTCGGGGAAGACGTTCTTGTTCAGGTTCGAGTACGTCGCGGCGACCGACCAGCGATCGTCGATCTGCAGGTCCGTCGCGACGTCAAAGCCGTGGACGTTCACTGAACCCGTCGCCTTCTGATATGAAAAGACGAGATACGGCTGGTCGTCCAGCGAGTTGGTGAATGCCGTCGCGCCCACTGGAATACCCGCCATCAGTAGGGCCAGGCCGGGCGCTGCCTGCGCGGCCGTCGCCTGCGCGACTTGCGGTGATTGTCCGGCGGCAATCAATCCCTGCGTGATGCCCTGAGCGAGAAAGGCACCCAACTGCTGCCCGTTGAAGAGGACACCTGGGTTGATCAGCTGCGCAGTCGGATCTGCCGGACGCTTCTGGAACCACGCATCCATCTCGATTCCGAGCCGCTTACCGACGAAGCCCTTATACCCGACCTCCCACGTGTTCGAGAAGTCGGCGCTGAGCGGCGCGTAATCGTTTACGCCGGTCACCGGTTGCTTGGTGGCGAGATCCACCAAGACGGTTCCCACCTGTGCGTCCGTCGGGCGCAGCCCGCGAACAATCGCGCCGACAGGTGACGCGAGAAGCTGAAGCAACGCTTGGCGGGTCGCCTCGCCCCCGGGAATCGAACTGGCGGGAGCAGCCTGGAGTAGCGGCTGAAGCTGCGACGCGAATCCGGCATACGCCGCGGCAGCCGATGCCGGCGCAAGCGTGTTGGGAATGTATGGCGACCGCATGCAAAGATTGCCGGCGGTTCCACCAGTGCAGGTCCGCGCGAACGTCCAGCCCTGCTTCGGCGGATTGCCCAGAATCTGCACCGGCATGCCCGGCGCCGGCGTCTGTCCCGAGTACTGGTCGAGAAAGAACGAGAATGACGTCGGCGAGCTGTACGCGCGATTGAACGTCAGTCGGAACGAATTGTTCTCGTCGGGATGAATAACGATCGCCGCGCGGGGCGAGAACTGATATCCGTCGATGCGCGAATTCGCGTCTACGCGCGCTGCGGCGAGGAAGTCGATCTGCTTGGTGAGGGCGGTCGTCGTCTGGAGATAGCCGCCGTACTCGTTAATGGCGTCGTTCGGTTCGTTCCGACCGTTGATCGTGCCTTCAGTTTGGGGACGTGTGGCCAGGTATTCCCCGCCGGCGATGAACTTGGTTCGACCCCAGATCACGGCCTGCTGCGCCTGGGTACCAAGGATGCTCGACTGGTCCACGACGGGAATGCCGGTTCTCAGATAGTAGGTGCCGTTCGGATCCTGAGCGTTGTCATTACCGGAATTCGACTTGTCATAGAACACCTGCGCGAAGAACTGTTTGTGCTGAAGCCGTTCTTGCAGGTTCAGGTACGTCCAGTTCTTCGCCTCGGCGGCACCGAATGTCGTCGTGATCTCGCGCGCGTTGCCGATGCCCGAGAGGCCCGCCGTACTGATGAGTTGCGTGTTCTCCGACGGACGGAAATCGACGCGCGCCTCGCCGGAGTACTTGGTCAGATCGAAGTCGTGGGTCACCGGTTTGCCGCGGCGCTCCACGGGAATGCGCGTGTCGTTCGCCGGATAAACCGTCGGCTCGTTCGGATCGATATACTCCCAGTCCTTCGCGGTGAGATACTCACCGGAGAGCTTGTATCCGAGCTTGTTGTCGACGATGACACCGGCATGCCGCAGCGACCCGCGGAGCATCGAGCGCTCACCGCCGTCGAGCGTGAGTGTCGTGCCGACCGAATTGAACGGCGACTTCGTGATCACGTGGAGCACACCGTTGCCCGAGTTCGGTCCGTAGAGCGCGGCGGCGGGGCCCTGAAGGACCTCGATGTGATCGATATCTTCGTTCGTGCCGGTGAACAGCAACGGCACGTTCACACGAAGCGACGGAACTCCGGCGTACCGGTAATCCTGCAGCATCAGCATCTGCGTGGAGAACGCGTTGTTGAAGCCGCGAGACACGATGTTTGCCTGCGCGATGCCACCCGTGGAGATCGATAGCCCAGGTACGGCTTTCAAAACGTCTGTGATGGACGCCGAAGGTGTTTGGGCGATGTCCTTGGTGGTCACGATGGAAATCTGGCTCGGCGAGTCTTGGATTCGCTCGGGCGCCGTAACGCCGGCTGCCGTGGTGACCATTTGTTCGAGGGTACGCACGGCCGGCGCAAACACGATTTCCAGTGTCGTCGTCTGTCCGGCTCGCACGACTACATTGTCCGTCCGATTCGGAGCAAGGCCCATGGCGAGCACGGAGACGCTGTATGTCCCCGCGGCAAGATTTGCGATGGAGAAGGTGCCGTTGTCCCGCGAATGAGCTGTGCCACCGCCGCCACCGACCCTAGTGGCCGTTACCGTCGCCGTCGTAACTGGCTGACCGGAGGATTTCTCGGTTATTGTGCCCGAGATTGTTCCGGTCTGGGCACCGGCGGCGGTCGAGACGAGCAGTGCTGCGATCGATGCGCCCCGCAAGGGGAACAACGTTCGGGCGCGCGTCATCAGGGAAGCCAATCGCATGAAGGAGGCTCCAGGGAGGGGTGATACGAGGCGGACGGAACCGTCACGCCGGTAGGTAATTAGAGCTTACGGTAGGGCGCGAGAATTACAAGTACGTAGGTTGTCGTAGTCATCAGGAAAACGATGACACTCCTACGACTGCGATCGCGTTCACGGATTTAACGTTAGCGACGCGTACACGCCCAGTCGATTCTTGAGTGGCGCGTCCAGTGACAACCCGGCGCCAATCTGGGCCCGAGCCGCCGGCGTGCCGACCAGCGGCACCGGAGGTACGGCCGCCGACCACTCCGCGCCCGTCACGCGATTCCACCGACGTGCGTTCCCGACAAGTGACGTCGTGCTTCCGTCCCAGAAATAAAACGCCAGCGTCGGCGTCACCACCGAGACGCGGTACGCGATCACCGACGAGCCCACCTGTACACCCACCGGGAGCGCCGGCATGACGACGCGCTGCGTCAACGTCGCCTGATCGATCAGTGGCGACGGGCCTCCACCGAGCGCGAACTGCTCGAACAGCGCGGCGTTTCTGTTTACCGCACCAACCATCGCGTACGCGCTGAGCGTCGGCAGACCTTGGCCGGCGGCCACCAGCGTGAGCCCGCCGGTGGAGCGCCGGAATGAAAGGTCCGACGACGTTCCGCCTGTGTAGCTCCCAGTGAGTCCCAGCGCGAACGTCGCTGCGTCGTTTCGGCGCGACAGCGACAGCCCCGCGTCGAGGAACCCGAGCGCGCGGGTCGCCACATCCTTTGTCGCCGAGATCGACGCGATCTCGTTCGTTTGTCGCGCCGCGCTTCCGCCCGCCCGGTATCGGAACGCACGGGTGTCGAATGACCAGCTGTTGTCGAGCGCGAGCTCACCACCCTGAAGTCTCGTGTCGAGTTGGAACATCGTGCCCCGCTGCGACACGCTTTCACTGAGCTCTTGTTGCGCGTCGAACAGCGCGACACGGATCGACGGCCGCGTGCCGCGCCATACGCCCGACAAGCGTCCGCCGCGCCACGCCGCGCTCTGCCCGACGTTGAAGTCTGCCAGCAATTCGCTGCGGCCGATGACGTCGCTGCTCACGAACGCGATCCCACCGCTCACCGCATCGGGATCGGCGTGGACTTCGGGAATCCAGCGAAAAAAACGCGGCGTGAATCGGAACGGTCGCGGCGGCGTCGTGGATCCCGTGGCGAAGGACACGTCGGCGGTCGAGCGACGAGCGACGGCGGCCGTCACCAGGCCGTTCGATTCCGTCGCCGTCGCGACCACGCCCGGCGCGGTCGAGCGCAGCCGCCGCAGATCGTAGCCGCGCGAGTAGAGGGAGAGAAACCAGACACTCGAGTCGCGGCGATTCGCTTCGGGCGCAACCGCCGCGCCGGTGACCGCGGTCAGCCGGCGACGTGTACGTGTGGCAAGGTCGGCGGTTTCGACGGCAGGCGCGCCACTCGCGTCGCTGGTGAACACGAGCGACGACGCGGTCACCCAGGCCGGATCGTATTCGTTGGTCTCAACGCCGGCGTCAGGCTCGAGCACCAACTCGCCGCCACGACGCGCGCCCCCGCCCCCCGACGCGTCGAGGTCGATGACGACAACGCGCCAGCCGCCGCGGACGTGTCGGCCGACCGCGACGCGTGATCCGTCGGGTGAGAGCCGCGGGCGCGAGTACGAGGTGTCGGGGTTGCCCGCGGCGATGACCGTTGTGCGGCCGTCGTCCAGACTGACGCGGACGAGGTCGCACCATCCGCGGCGGCACTGGGTCGCGACCGCCCAGCTGCCCGCGGGTGCGGGATCCGGGTCGCGCACGCCGGCGTGATGCGTGACGCGCCGCACGTCGTGCGTTTGAGTGTTCCAGATATAGAGATCTGGAAGGAGCGTTCCGTCACCGACGGGAGTCAGTCGCCAGAGGAGCACGCGCCCATCGCGCAGAAACCGTGGCGACTCGAACGATGGTCCGCCCGCCGCCTTCAGGGTCGCGAGGGCGCGTTTCGGCGGAGGGTAGATCGATCTCGCTGGAACGTCGGCCGGATCGCGCGCCACGAGAATCGAGTCGCGCCGCCGGCGACCAGTATCGGGTTCCGGCGCGGTGCCCCACACGACGACGCGTGATGGCACGATCGGCGACCGAAGCACGATCGCGACGCGCCGTCCGTCCGGTGACACGGCGGGATCACCCGTGCCCCAGGCGAGTCGCTGCACGATGTCGCCCGTGTCGGCCGGCGCTGACCGACGCAACGACGAATCGATGGCGACCGATCGTGCCGTCAGCTCACTGGTGAACCGGCCATAGAGGGCGCGTGGGCTCTCGCCGTATACGCCGGTGAATGCCTCATCGAAGCCGCGGTTCTGACGCGCGCTGAGTCGCCGCCAGATGGCGACCAGGCTCGAGTCTCCTTTGCGCGCGGCGAGCCACTCGAGAAACGCCGAGCCGGCGAGATAGGCGAAGTCGCCGCCGGCGAACGACCCCGATCCGTTCAGCTGATCGTAGCGGGGCAGCTGACCCTCGACCGCCCACTGACGAAGGAACGCGGCGCGCCACACACCGTGCGGACGACCCGAGCCGGTTACGACCCCTTCGATATACGTCGCATAACCCTCGATGACCCATCTCGGTGCTCGAAGCGCGAGCGGTCCGAAGTTCACGGGGAACGCCTCCCAGAACCGCCGGGTCGCGTTGTTTCGCGACGGTCGCGTCAGATGCGCGACGTGTCCGAACTCGTGCGACAGCAGCATCTCGCCCCAATTGCGGAACTCGGAGATGTCCTCGCGCGGATCCGGGGGGATCGCCCACAAGTTGATGGTCGGCTTGTCGAGGTAGGTCCAGGCAGATCCGTTAGCGATGTTGAACGGATCGTCGACCACGACCTGCGTTTTGCGCGAGGGAGCGAAGCCGACCACACGCGCCACCGCGGAATCGATCGCGTCGGCGCGGGCGGCGACGGCGCGCGTCCACTCCTCGAGCTCGACCGGATAATGAAACGCGAAGCGATGCGTCTCCACAGTTCGCCACGGAAGCCACGACCGAACGACGTACTGCGCCGCGCCACTGCGCGCTACGGCTGCGACAAGCAGGCTGACGCGAAGACAATGAAAAAGGACGGGGAAGCCCCCCGTCCTCGTCAATTTGGGGTCAGACCCCATTTACAGTTCTGGAAATAGGGTCTGACCCCATTTCGCTCCGTGCGGCGCGGGTAGCGCTGGCGGCCTAGGCTTCCGGCGCCGGACGCCGACGACCGCTGCTCAGCCGGTCCTGCAGCCATGTCGCCGGAATGATGAAGAGCGGTGTGAGGAAGAAACCCAGCAGGGTGTTCAGCCAAATGAGCGCGATGTAGAAGCAGCCCAGTCCAAGGCCAACCCAAAGCGTGCCAAGTGGTCCGTGAGTTTCCACGAAAGCTCCTGAAGCGTGAATGCCGAGAAGTCGCGAGAAGTATAGCCGGCCCTGGATGCCCATTCCACCCCAGCAGGCCGGCGCGCCAATATCTTGCCCGCATGGCGACGTCCGATCTTGCCATTCTCGACGCGGTGCGTTCGACGCTCGGCGCGCACCCGCGTGTCGTCCTCGCCGTGTCCGGCGGTCTGGATTCGATGTCGCTTCTCGACGCAGCGGCACGCGCTGTCGACGCCGACAAGCTCGTGATCGCCACCTTCGATCATGGGACGGGGAAGGCGGCGCGCGAGGCGGTGCGCCTTGTCCAGTCCCGAGCCTCGAGTCTGGGCATCGCCTGCGAGTCCGCCCGCGCGAACAAGACCCTCCGCTCCGAAGCCGAGCTGCGCCGGGCCCGGTGGGATTTCTTGCGCCACATCGCGCAGCGGTTCGATGCTCGCGTCGCCACGGCCCACACCGCGGATGATCAACTGGAGACCGTCCTGATGCGGGTGATTCGGGGCGCCGGCGCTCGTGGTCTGGCTGGTTTGTACGCGGCGGGTGGTCCGCTTCGTCCATTTCTCCAGATCACGCGCGGACAACTCGAGACGTACGCGCGCGACCGCCGGCTGCAATTCGTGAACGATCCCTCGAACGATTCGCCGCTCTTTTTTCGAAATCGAGTCCGGCACGACCTGTTGCCGGCACTCCGTCGGGCCCGCCCGGCGATCGCGCGGGACTTGTTGCGAGTCAGCGAGGCGGCCGCCGTTTGGCGAAGCGACGTCGACGCTTTTGTCGCGGATCACATCCCCTTTGCCCGCTTGTCCGCCTCCCGGTCGTTCGAGGTGACGCTGTCCCCGCTCGCGGGAATGTCACCGGCCGAGTTGTCCGTTCTATGGCCGGCCATCGCTGCCAAGTTCGGTCTGATCCTCGACCGGCGCGGAATTGCCCGCCTTTCCGCGTTCACTATCGGCGGTCGTGTCGGATCGCGCATTCAACTCTCGAGCGGTTGGAGCGCGGTGCGTTCGCGTGACGGCGTGACGGTCAGCGCGTCCAGCGATCTGGCGCTGGCCACCGCGTCGGCCACGATCGACCCGTCTGGTCAAACCCTGTGGGGAGCGTGGTCATTCCGGCGTAGCGAGCTGGATCCGGACGCGAAGTGGTCCTCCCGGCTGCCCTCGGATGCGATCCTGACGGTACGGGCGTGGCAGCCCGGCGATCGAATGCGCTCGACCAGTGGGTCGTACCGAAAGGTGAAACAGTTTTTGTCCCGGGCCGGTGTGACGGGACACAAGCGGGCGGGGTGGCCCGTAGTACTCGCCGGGGACGAGATCGTCTGGATTCCGGGCGTGCGCAGGTCAAATATCACCGAACGGCTGGGGACGGCGGGTTTACCTTTCATCTGTGAATTCATCGACCGCTGATCCGAGACTGCTCGGCCGGACACTTCGCCGCGTCGTTTACACGAAGGATGAAATCGCCGAGCGCGTTCGTGAGCTGGGCAGTGAGATCACGCACAGCTATGCTGACGGCGAACTCTTAGTGCTCGGGCTCTTGAAGGGGAGCTTTATATTTCTCAGCGACTTGGTCCGCGAGATCGAACGGCCGCTACAGGTCGATTTCCTCGTTGCGGCGAGCTATGGCGATGCCACCGAATCCAGCGGTAATGTGCGCCTGCTCTACGATCCAGAAACCGAGCTCGAGGGCAAGGATATCCTGCTGGTGGAAGACATCGTCGACACCGGTCGAACGTTGAGCCGGCTCATGGACCTTTTACAGGCACGGAAGCCGCGATCTCTTGAGATTTGTGCGCTGCTCCACAAGCACGTTGCCACCGAGTTGCGCTACCCGACGCGATTCATCGGGTTCGATGCACCAAATGAGTTCCTAGTGGGGTATGGGTTGGATCACGCGGAAAATTTTCGGCACATTCCGTACATAGCGAGCCTGCAGTAAATGCCACTTCCAATGCCACCGAAAAACAAGAAGGAATTCAGCTGGGGACGGTTCTCAAAAACCCTCTCCTTCTGGATCCTCATCATCCTGATCCCGGTCGTTCTGATTCAGCTCTCGGGCAACAAGTCCGAGGCTTCGAAGCAGATCACCTACACGCAGTACCGGGACGCGCTCGAGAAGGACAACATCTCGAAGGTCGTCATCACAGCCGGCAAGGTTGTGAACGGCAGCTTCAAGCAGCGCGAGACCTACGGCGGCCAGGACGTGAGGAACTTCTCCGTCCGCCTTCCCATCGAGAATTCGGAGAACGAAGTCGCCGCGCTCAACGCCAAGAACGTCACGATCGAGGCGAAGGACGCCGGCGTGTCGGTTACGGCGTGGGTGCTGAACTTCGTGCCCTGGCTCCTGCTCATCGGCTTCTATTTGTTCCTGTTCAAGCAGATGCAGGCGGGGGGCGCGAAGGCATTCTCGTTCGGCAAGTCGAAGGCGAAGCTCCTGACGGGTGACACGCCCAAGATCACGTTCGCCGACGTCGCCGGGGCCGACGAAGCGAAGCAGGAGCTGCAGGAGATCATCGAGTTCCTGCGCGATCCGCAGAAGTTCACCAAGCTCGGCGGCCGTCTGCCAAAGGGCGCGTTGCTCGTCGGACCTCCGGGCACCGGCAAGACGCTCCTTGCGAAGGCAGTCGCCGGCGAGGCCGCGCGTCCATTCTTCTCGATGTCGGGTTCCGACTTCGTCGAGATGTTCGTCGGCGTCGGCGCGAGCCGCGTGCGCGATTTGTTCGAGCAGGGGAAAGCCCACGCCCCGTGCATCATTTTCATAGACGAAATTGATGCTGTAGGCCGACACCGCGGTGCCGGCCTTGGCGGCGGCCACGACGAGAGAGAGCAAACGCTCAACCAGCTGCTCGTCGAGATGGATGGCTTCGAGTCCAACGACGGCGTCATCCTGATCGCCGCGACGAACCGTCCGGATGTTCTCGATCCCGCGCTGCTCCGTCCGGGTCGCTTCGACCGGCAGATCGTCGTCGACTCGCCCGACCTCAAGGGCCGCGAGGGCATCCTCAAGGTGCACCTCCGCAACAAGCCGATCGCCGACGACGTGAATATCACGACGTTGGCGCGCGGTACGCCCGGCATGGCGGGCGCCGATCTCGCCAACCTGGTGAACGAAGCGGCGCTGCTCGCCGTCCGACGCAGCCACGAGAAGATCTACATGCCCGATCTCGAGGACGCGAAGGACAAGGTGATGCTCGGCGCCGAGCGTAAGTCGATGGTGATGAAGGAAGACGAGCGCCGGTTGACGGCGTACCACGAGGCGGGTCACGCGATCTGCGCGATGCGCGTGAAGGGCAATGATCCGCTGCACAAGGTGACGATCGTGCCGCGCGGTCGCGCGCTCGGTCTGGCGTTCACGCTGCCGGAAGACGATCGCGTGTCGATCACGCGTGAGCAGCTCGAGGCGAACCTCGTGATGTCGTACGGCGGTCGCGTGGCTGAAGAGTTGATCTTCGGGCACGGGCGTGTGACGACGGGCGCGGCGAGCGACATTCAGAAGGCGACGTCGATAGCGCGGCGGTACGTAACGCAGTGGGGGCTGTCCGACGTGATCGGGCCGATCCTCGTCGGCGATAACGAGCAGGAGCTCTTCCTGGGTCGTGAGATTCAGCACCGCCGTGAGGTCTCGGAGAGGACGGCGCAGCTCGTGGATACGGAAGTGAAACGCGTCATCGACAATGCCTACGAGCGCGCGAAGCAAACGCTCCAGGCGAATCTCGAACTGCTGCATTCCGTGGCCGCGGCGCTCCTCGAGCGCGAGACGTTGACGCGCGACGACATCGAGATGTTGTCACGGGGCGAGCAACTGCCGCCACGCTCGAGCGAAGCTCCGCCGACGGCCCCCGCGCCGACGACGCAGCCGGTGCTCGAGCCGAAGCGCAGCGCTCCGCCGCTGCTTGGCGGTCCGGAGCCCAGCCCGGCCTGATCACTCTGCGCGACGAACAGGGGCAAGAGGGAGCGATTCCTCTTGCCCCTTCATCATTTGAGGGAGCACCGACGCAAAATGGGAGCCCAATTAGGGTCAGACCCCATTTTGAATTCTCTAAATAGGGTCTGACCCTAACTCGGGGCTCGAGACGGTCAATGATTTGGCGCCACGCGACCGGAACCCTCTCGCTCGACCGACCACGTGTCGTCGGGATCGTGAACGTTACGCCGGACAGCTTTAGCGACGGCGGCATGCTGCGCACGGTCGACGATGCGCGACGGCACGTCGATCGGTTGGTGCACGAGGGGGCGGACGTCGTCGACATCGGTGGCGAATCGACGCGGCCCCAGGGGGCGACGCCGGTTTCGAGCGACGAGGAGCTTCGGCGCGTGATTCCGGTCGTCGAGGCCGTGCGCCGCGACCATCCGAGCCTTCCGATCTCGGTCGACACGGTGAAGGCGGACGTCGCGCGGGCAGCGATGGCCGCCGGCGCATCGATCGTGAACGACGTTTCCGCATTTCGACTCGACGCGGCGATGGCGGACGTTTGCGGAGCCACCCTGGCCGGCGTCGTTCTGATGCACTCTCGTGGCGACGTGGCCAGCATGGCCACCTTCGAGCACGCCAACTACGGCTCCGACGTCGTCGGGGAGATTTGCGCGGAGTTGGAACCGAGCGTTCGGCGCGCGCGTGCTGCCGGGGTGCAGCGTGAAGCCGTCGTCCTCGACCCGGGAATCGGTTTTTCCAAACGTGCCGAGCATTCGCTCGCGGTGCTTGCCGACCTTCCGCGTTTGACGCGGCTAGGTTTTCCTGTTCTCGTCGGAGTCTCCCGAAAGCGTTTTATTAGCGCGATCATCGAAGCCCCGGCGCCGGGGGATCGGGTTTTCGGTACGGTCGGTGCAAACGTTGCTGCCCTGGAGCGCGGCGCGAGGCTGTTCCGGGTGCACGACGTAAAAGTGAATCGCGACGCGCTCGACGTGGCTTGGGCAATCATGCAACAGACACACGGATCATGAGCCTCTTCGAACAATTCCGGCTTCTGCATCCAGGCTGGCGCGACATCGTCGAAGTTCTGATCGTCAGCTTCGCGCTCTACCGCGTGCTGTTGCTCATCCATCGTACGCGGGCGATGCAAGTGCTGGTGGGGCTCGTCGTCCTGGCCGGCGCATACGGCCTTGCGTACCTGCTGCATTTCGGGATGATCGTGTATCTGCTCACGCTCATCTTCAGCTACGGCGCGATCGCGCTGCTCGTCGTCTTCGCCCCTGAGTTGCGAGCGGCGCTGGCGCAGATCGGGCAATCGCCAATGTCGCGGCTGCTCGGCCGCATGCACGAAACGGAAGTGGGCGACCAGGTCGCCGAGGCGGTGGAGCGCTTGAGCCGATCCGGGATCGGCGCGATCATCGCGATCGAGCGCGAGGTGTCACTCGCCGAGTACGTCCAATCGGGATCGGAGATGCAGGCGAAGGTCTCGGCTGACTTGCTGGCGACGATCTTCACCCCGTACTCGCCGCTGCACGACGGCGCGGTCATCGTGCGGGGCGACACGATCGTCGGGGCCGGCTGCATTCTCCCGTTGTCGCAGACTGCGCTCATCGATCGGTCGTTGGGGACACGCCACCGCGCGGCGCTGGGGTTGAGCGAGGAGACCGACGCGCTGGTGGTCGTCGTCTCCGAGGAGACGGCGGCGATGACGGTGGCGGTGACGGGGCGCTTGTTGCGCGACGTCTCGTCCGCCCAAGTGCGCGACCTCGTCGCCGGTCGCCCGATTCGCGACGTGATCTCGAGCGCTGTCGACAGCGGCGGCGGGGGGGGCGGCAGGCCTGGTTCGGCTGGCGGAGGCGGCGCGGGACTCGCGATCTCGTCGTGACCGCACGCCGCGCCGCATTCGGCGCCGGCCTTGCGATGCTCCTCGTGTACGCGGCGACGCTCGCGCCCGGAGTGACGTTCTGGGACTCCGGCGAATTCATCGCGGCGGCGCACAGCTTCGGGATCCCCCACCCGCCGGGAACGCCGGTATTCGTGATCGCGCTCAAGGCGTGGGCCGAGCTGCTCGGATTCCTGTCGTTCGCGCGAGCGACGAATCTTTTCTCGGCGGTTTGCACGGCCAGCGCCGTCTCGGTGACGGTGCTCTGGCTCGCGCGCACGCGAGGCGGACTGCCGCTTTCGGCGTCTATCGCCGCGGGAATCAGCGCGGGGGCGATGTCGTCGGTCTGGCAGAATGCGACCGAGACGGAGGTCTACGCCGCGACGCTGGCGCTGGCCATCGCCACCGTGGCCGCGGCCGATCTCGCCGGGCGATCGGGGCCGCAAGAACGCCGTTGGTTGATCGTTGTCGTGTACCTGATAGCGCTTGCCGTGCCGCTGCACATGAGCGCACTGGTCGCCGCGCCGGTGGCGGTGTTCCTCGTCGGTCGGCGGGAAAACGAGCCATTCGCGTGGGGAAGGGCAGCGATCGTCCTCGGCGCGGCGATCGCCACCACCGGCGTCGGCCGCGCTTCGTTGCTCCTTGTCATCATTGGCGTCGTCTTCGCCGCGGCGGGAATCTCCCGCGACGCGTCGTCAACCTCGGAACGAACGTGGACGACGTTCGCGATCGCTGGTGTCGCGCTGCTCGCCTTCTCGGCGCTGCTCATCCTGCCGGCGCGAGCGGCGCATGATCCATTGATCAATCAGGGGAATCCGCGAACTCTCGAGCAGCTCGCGTATGTGGTGGCGCGCAGACAATACGCCGTGCAGGGACTGTGGCCGCGCCAAGCGCCAGTCTGGCTTCAGCTCGCGAACTGGTTCGAGTACGCCGACTGGCAGTTCGCTCTTTCGCTCGGGCCGACGGTCATTCCCACCGTCACGCGTGTGCTCGCCACCATCGCATTCGCGGCCCTCGGCGTTGTCGGCTCGCGATGGCAGTACGCCGAGGATCGACGGAGTTGGAAAGCCGTCGCGCTGTTGTTTGCCTGCGGATCGCTCGGCGTGATCGTCTACCTCAATCTCAAGGCCGGCCGCTCGTTCGCCTGGAGCTTCATCCCCGAAGACGCGAGGCACGAAGCGAGGGATCGAGATTACTTCTTCGTCCTCGGCTTCTGGGCGTGGGGAATCTGGGCCGGGATCGGCGTCGTTGGATTGGCGCGTCGTCTCAAACTGCCGAACTGGATCGGCGTCGCCGCGGCGGCGCTTCCCGTCGCGCTGAATTGGTCGGCGGTGAATCGGCGCAGCGAACCGGAGGCGAGCATGCCCAGGGAGTTAGCCAGCGAGCTTCTCCAGCCGCTCCCCCCACGCACCGTGTTGTTCGTCGGCGGCGACAACGATACGTACCCGCTCTGGTACGCGCAGGTCGTCGAGGGCACCCGACGCGATGTCACCGTCGTCACTTTGCCCCTACTCGGCGCCGAATGGTACGTCTCGGAGCTCGAGCGTCGATGGCGCCTCGCCTCGAACGGCGCGGGCCTGCCGGATCGGGTCGCACCGCAGCTCGCGGCATCCGCAAAGGTTCAGGGACGGCCGGTGGCTGTCAGCCTCACGGTTTCGGCTGAGGATAGGAACCGTCTTGGAAGCAGTTGGCGGGTTATTGGTATTGCCGCGGTATCGGACGCTGAAGCAGATGGCCGGACAAACGCGTCAACAGAGGATTCGACAGTTATTCGAGTAGATTCGACGGCGGTCGCAGCGCAGGCTCGGCGCGTCGAAGAATGGCTGGCGGGTCGCGCTTCACATCCGCAGATCGACCCCGTTCACGAGTTCTATGGCCGAGTGCTGACCTGTCCGAAACTGCTCCTTGCGCCACGCTCCACGGCGGTGGTCGCTTCTCTTGATTCACTCTGTAACCTACGGTAAATTGGCACGTTATGCCGTTTCCAGACCTCCCGGACCGGCTTCGAGAGGTACGCACTCGGATCGAAGCGGCGAAGTCGAGTGGCGGCCATGGCCAGGCTGTCGCGATCATCGCCGTCACGAAGACTCACGGGCCTGACGCGGTCCAGGCGGCCTGGGATGTCGGTCTTCGCGACGTCGGAGAGAATCGGATTCAGGAGGCGTTGCCCAAGATGGACGCCGTTTCGGTCCCGATTCGCTGGCATCTCATCGGGCATTTGCAGCGGAACAAGGCCAAATCGGTGGATCGGTTCGCGATGGTGCACTCGCTGGACAGCGGCCGGCTGGCGGACGCCTTGAACGCCCACGCCGATGCCGCCGCGCGTGCCGTCGATGCGCTGATTCAGGTGAATGTCGTCGGAGAAGATACAAAAGGAGGGTTTCCACCGTCCGAATGGAGGCAAGAGGCCGAGCGTTTGATGTCGCTGCGTGGAATTCACGTACGCGGCGTCATGACGATGGCGCCTTTCGATGCCGACGAGCGGACATTGCGCAAGGTGTTCGCCGGCGCTCGCAGGGCGCGGGACATCATGCGCGAGGCGGGACATGACGCAACCGAGTTGTCGATGGGTATGTCGAACGACTTCGAGGTCGCGGTCGAAGAAGGCGCCACATTCGTCCGGCTGGGAACCATTCTTTTTGGAGCGAGACCCGCATGATCGACGAGACCTTTCACCTGACGCCGCTCGATGTGCGTCGCTACGAGTTCGGCAAAGCCCTTCGCGGCTACGATCCCGAGCGCGTCAACCAGTTCCGCGATCAAGTGGCCGAGGAGCTCGAGCGGCTGTCGCGCATCAATCAGGAGCTCGAGGCGCGCGCCCGCGGCTTTCATGAGCAACTGAAAGCGTTTCGCGATCGCGACAAGGCGATCAACGACGCGCTGGTGACCGCGCAGCAATTGCGCGGCGATATCCGCGAGCAGGCGGACAAGGAGGCGCAGCTTATCCTTCGCGAGGCGCGCGCCGAAGCCGAGCGCATCATGGAAGGCGCGCGGTCCGAGAGTCGTCGCATCGAGGACCAGCTCGCATCGTTGGAGCGTTCGCGGCGTGCATACCTGTCGCAGCTCCGGATGATGATTGAGCGCCAGCTCTCCGAGGTGGTCGCGGCCGAGCAGTTGCCGGGTTCCGACTCGACGCTGCGCGACTCGGCCTCCGACACCGCGTGGGTCGCGTCGCTGCTCAAGGAATGAACGCGACGACGTCCGAGCCGCTTGCGGCGCAAGAAGCCGCGCCGACGCCGCACCTGCTCGAGACGGTGGAGCGCGCCGCGTCCGCCGTGCGTGCGCGATTCAGCCAGCGGCCGGACGTTGGAATCATCCTCGGCACTGGCCTCGGACGTCTGGGCGCGGAGATCGAGGTCGTCGCAACGATCGACTACGGCGACATCCCGGGCTTTCCCCTCTCCACGGTCGAGTCGCATGAGGGGCGCCTTCTGTGCGGGCGCCTTGGCGGCAAAACGGTTGTGGCGATGCAGGGCCGTTTTCACCGGTACGAGGGCTACTCGCTGCAACAGGTGTCGTTCCCGGTTCGCGTGCTCAAAGCGCTCGGCGCCGGGACGCTGATCGTGTCGAACGCCTGTGGAGGGCTCAACCCCCTCTGGGCGGCCGGCGATCTGATGTTGATCTCCGACCACATCAACTTGCTCGGAGACAGCCCGCTCATCGGCCCGAACGACGATCGGCTGGGCCCGCGCTTCCCTGATCTCTCCGCGGCGTACGACGAGTCGTTGCGCGACGCGGCCCGTGCAGTCGCCGGTACACGGGGTATTACACTTCGTGAAGGCGTCTACGTCGCCGTCGCGGGGCCGAATCTCGAGACGCGCGCCGAGTACCGGTTCTTGCGCGGAATTGGTGCCGACGCCGTAGGGATGTCGACGGTGCCCGAAGTCCTCGTGGCGGTACACGCCGGGATGCGGGTGCTTGGCATCTCGATCATCACCGACATGTGTCTGCCGGACGCGTTGGAGCCGGCGACGCTCGAACGAATCATTGCCGTCGCGAATCGCGCCGAGCCCGGATTGACGGAGCTGGTTCGCGGCGTGTTGGAGCAACTGTGACTGCGCCGAGCATGACGCAATACCGCCTGCTGCCGCCCGATCGCCCCGCCGACGAAGTGGAGCGCGAGCTATTGGCCCGCTGGGAAGAGGAGAAGCTCTTCGCCCAGACGCTGGCCGCGCGCGAGAACGATCCGACGTTCGTCTTCTTCGAGGGACCGCCGACCGCGAACGGGCGGCCCGGCATCCATCACGTGTTCGCGCGCACGATCAAGGATCTCTTCTGCCGCCATCGCGCGATGAAGGGTTACCGTGTGTCGCGCAAAGCGGGCTGGGACACGCACGGACTACCGGTCGAGATCGAGGTCGAGAAGCAGCTTGGCATCAGCGGCAAGCAGCAGATCGAAGCGCTCGGCGTGGCCGAGTTCAATCGGCTGTGCCGCGAGAGCGTGTTCAAATACCGGAGCGATTGGGAGCAGTTGAGCGCGCGGATGGGGTATTGGCTCGACTACGACCACCCGTACGTCACGTTCCACAACGAGTATGTCGAGAGCGTCTGGTGGGCGTTGAAGACGCTGTACGACAAGGACCTGTTGTACCGCGGCCACAAGATCCTGCCGTATTGCTCGCGGTGCGAAACCGCGCTGTCGAGCCACGAAGTCGCGCTCGGGTACCAGGACGTCGAAGACCCGAGCGTCTTCATCGCGCTCGATTTGTTGGACGATGCCGAGCGCGAGAGCGGGCGGCGTATCCTCGTGTGGACGACGACGCCGTGGACGCTCGTGTCGAACACGGCGCTCGCGGTGCATCCCGACCTTGAATACGCCGAACTCGTACGTCGTGAGGAAGACAAGGATCAGCGTTCAGTGATTCTTGCCGAGGGCCGAGTACGCGCCGTGTTGGGAGAGGACTACGAGAATCGTTGGCGCATCGTGAGGAAGCTGCGCGGCCGCGACTTGGTCGGCTTGCGATACAGGCGTCCTTTGGACTGGGTCGAGTATCCCGCGGGCAGCGAACACGAGATCATCGTCGGCGAGGACTTCGTATCGGCGACGGACGGGAGCGGGGTCGTGCACATGTCGCCGGCGTTCGGCGCCGACGACTACGCCGCGGGGCGCCGGAACAATCTGGCGTTCCTGCAGCCGGTCGACGCGCGCGGCCAGTTTCCGGCGGCGATGCCGCTCGTTGGCGGACTGTTCGTGAAAGATGCCGATTCGTTGATCATCGAAGAGCTGAAGCGCCGAGGCGTGCTTTGGAAAGCCTCGCGTCTCACGCACTCGTATCCACATTGCTGGCGTTGCGGCACGCCGCTGCTGTACTACGCGCGTACGTCATGGTTCGTGCGCACCACGGCGTTTCGCGATGCGATGCTGGCTCGCAACGCGCGGGTTGATTGGCACCCGCAATCCGTGGGCGACGGGCGATTCGGCGAGTGGCTGACGAACAACATCGACTGGGCGATCTCGCGCGACCGATATTGGGGAACGCCATTGCCCGTCTGGATCTGCGACGCCGACAAGGCGCACGTCGAGTGCGTCGGTTCGTACGCCGAGCTGGCCGAGCGCAGTGGAACGCCACTGCCGTCCGACTTCGATCCACACAAGCCGGGTGTCGATTCGTATGCCTGGCGATGCCGCGCTGCGGGATGCCACGGGACAATGCGCCGCGCGCCCGAAGTCATCGACACGTGGTTCGATTCTGGATCGATGTCGTTTGCGCAGTGGCACTATCCGTTCGAGAACCACGAGACGTTCGCGGACCAGTTCCCGGCGGATTTCATCGCCGAGGGCGTCGACCAAACGCGCGGTTGGTTCTACTCGCTCCTTGCGATCGCGACGGGCCTAGGAGACGCGCTGCCGAACAACGCCGACCCGAGCGGACGTGCCGGTCAGGACGAGGGTGCGGTGCGAAAATCGTTCGCCTCGCCCTACCGCGCGGTAGTCGTCAACGACGTGCTCCTCGACGAGAATGGAAAGAAGATGTCGAAGAGCCTGGGCAACGTCGTGGATCCCTGGATGGTGATGAAGAAGCACGGCGCAGACGCGGCCCGGCTGTTCTTCGTTGCGACGAGCGCTGTCTGGATTCCGCGCAATTTCGATGAAGCGCTGCTCGCCGAGCAGGCGGGGCGCTTCCTGCGCACGCTCAAGAACATTTACAGCGGCATTTTCGCCCAGTACGCGAACTTCGGATGGGCGCCATCCGAATCGGATCCGCCGCTTGCCGAGCGTCAGCAGATCGACCGCTGGTTGGTCGGACGTCTGGCCACGGTCGAGCGGAAGGTCGACGAAGCTCTTCAAAACTTCGATGCGACGGTCGCGTCGCGCACCGTGATGGAGTTCGTCGACGACGATCTCGCCAACTGGTACGTCCGCCTGAACCGCTCGCGCTTCTATGACACTGAGAGCCCGGACAATCGCGCCGCGTTCGCGACGCTGCACGAAGTCCTGGTCTCGGTTTGCCGTCTCCTCGCGCCGATCTGTCCGTTCGTCACTGACTGGATCCATCGCGAGCTCACCGGCGAGTCGGTCCATCTCGCGCCGTTCCGCGCCGAACGCGCCGAGCCTGTGGACCCGACGCTCGACGCGGCGATGGATGCCATTCGAACGCTGGCGCGGCTCGGCCGAGCCGCGCGCGAGGAGGTCGGCATCAAGGTCCGACAGCCCCTGGCGCGAATGGTCTGTGTCGCACCCGCGGTGGCGGAGGCGGCGCTCGAGCCGCTCGTCCCACTGCTCGCGGCCGAGCTCAACGTCAAACAGGTGGAGTTCGCGGCCTCCGGTGACGCACTCGTTTCGCTGGAGGCGAAACCGAACTTCCGTTCGCTGGGTAAGAAGTTCGGCAAGCGGACGCCGCTGGCCGCGCAGGCGATCACGGTGTTCAGTACCGATGCGTTACGGTCGTTCGAGCACGGCGAACCGCTAGTCGTTAGCGTTGATGGGGAATCTCACCAACTGGAAACGGAGGACGTGACGATCATCCGCCGCGCGTCGGGCGCGCTGGCGGTCCAGGAACATGGCGGATTCTTCGCTGCCATCGATGCCACCGTCACGCCGGAACTTCGGCGCGAAGGACAGGCCCGCGAGCTCATTAGCCGGGTACAGCGTATGCGCAAGGAGGCTGGACTCGCGGTCAGTGACCGGATCGTGCTATCGGTGTGGGGTGATGGCGAACTGAAGGCCGTGATCGACGAGCACAGGGCGTGGATCGCGGACGAGGTGCTGGCAACCGAGCTCGTGTTCAATGCGCCGAGCGAGGCGACGCAGGGCAGGCAGTCCATCGATCTCGACGGATTCACGGCCTACGTGGCCATTACCAGGATACAGTAGATGGCAACAAAGGAAAGCGCGAAAAAGCCGAAAGGCATGAACAAGAAGATGCTCACGCACTTCGAGAAGCGCCTGCTCGACGAGCGTCGCCGAGTCTTGAAGGAGCTGGGGCGCGCGGACGAAGCCTTTGGTGCGACGCCGCAGTCGGCCGACGGTGATTTGAGCAGCTATTCCTTCCACATGGCCGATCAGGGCACCGACGCCATGGAGCGCGAGAAGGCGTTCTTGTTTGCGAGCCAGGAGGGACGCTTCCTGTGGCACATCGACGAGGCGCTCCGCCGGCTCTATCGCTCACCAGAGAACTTCGGCAAGTGCCATCAGTGCGGAAACGAGATCGCCTTCGACCGGCTCGACGCGTTGCCGCATGCCCGCTACTGCATCGATTGCAAACAGCGTGAGGAAGATGCAAAGAAGTAACGCGGGGCTGTTTTGGCCGGTGCTGGCGATCGTCGCGGCAGTCGATTTTGCCACGAAAGCGCTGGCGGCGGGGCGACTGCTGCCACAAGGCATGCCACACGCGATCTATGGCGATGTGGTGCGTTTCACGCTCGTGCACAATCCAGGCGCGGCGTTCGGGTTGAACCTCGGGTCCTATTCGCGATGGATCTTCATGATCCTGACGATCGTCGCGCTGGTCATTCTCGGCCGCTTGTATTTCGCGACACGCCCGGGCGACGTCGTGCGAGCGCTGGCGCTGGCGTTGGTGTGCGGCGGCGCGATCGGCAACCTGATCGACCGGGTCAAGTCGCCGTACGGCGTCGTGGACTTCATCGACATCGGCCTCGGCGACTCGCGATGGCCGACGTTCAACATCGCGGACATGGCGGTGAGCCTGGGGGCGTTCCTGCTCGCGTGGGTTTTGTGGGGCGAAGACGCAGCGACGGAGAGCACAGTCGTCGCGCCGGCGCCGATCGGCGCCGAACGACGGGAGCTCACGTAACAGCCCCCCCGGCCCCCCCCGCCCGCCCGATCGGCACGTGACTACGACCGGCAACAACAACCGCGTGTTCTGGACCGCGGCTGTCGCCATCATCGTCTGCGACTTCTTCACGAAGGCGCTCGCGGTCCGCTATCTCGTACCGGCCCATATCCCGCACCAGATCATCGGAAGCGTCGTGCGCTTCACGCTCGCGTTCAATCCCGGCGCGGCGTTCAGCATGTCGCTTGGCGACAACTCGCGCTACATCTTCGGCGCCTTTGCCGTAATCGCGCTGTACATCCTGTGGCGTTTGTACCGCACGAGCGAGCCAGGGGACACGACGCGCGTGCTGGCGCTGGGGCTCGCCTGGGGCGGCGCGGCGGGCAATCTCATCGACCGCCTCAAAAGCACTCGCGGCGTCGTTGATTTTGTCGACATCGGCGTCGGCGACGTGCGCTTCTGGACGTTCAACGTCGCCGACTCGGCGGTGACGATCGGCGCGATCACGCTCGCGTTCGTGCTCTGGCGCGAAGACCGGCAAGCGTTGGCGCGAGACGCCGCCGAGGCCGCGGCGCGCGACAAAGAGCCCTTCAGGGCGCAATGACGCAGATCGGCGTCGCGTGAGCGAGCGCCGCGAATTCGCCGCTCCCGCCGACGCGCCGCGGCTCGACCTGCTCGTTGCCGCGCAGCTCGATGTATCGCGCAACCAGGCCGCGACACTCATCGCGAACGGACGGGTCTTGATCGGCGGCCGGCGCGAACGCGCCAGCTATCGCGCGAGTCCGGGAGAGATCGTCGTCGTGTCGCTGCCCGATCCGCCGTCGCGTGAGGTGAAGGGCGAGGAGATCCCCCTCACGATCGCGTTCGAGGACGACGACTGCCTCGTCATCGACAAGCCGGCGGGGATGGTGGTACACCCGGCGCCGGGCAACTGGACGGGAACGCTCGTCAACGCGCTGAAGGGACGAGGAACGTCGCTTTCGTCGGGGTCCGCCGCGGAGCGGGAAGGCATCGTTCATCGACTGGACAAGGAAACGTCTGGGCTTCTCCTCGTCGCGAAGACCGACCGCGCGCACCGGGTGCTCGGCGCGGCCCTCCAGGCGCGTCGGATCGTGCGCCGATACGCCGCGTTGGCGTGGGGACATGTGACCGATGACCGGTCAACAATCGAGCGGCCGATCGCCCGCGATCCGCGAGACCGAAAGCGGATGGCAGTCGTCAGTACAGGACGGCCGGCGAGGACGGATCTCACACGGCTTGCGCGCTTCGACTCCGCGGATCTCTTGCGAGCGCATCTCTATACGGGACGCACGCATCAGATCCGGGTACACCTCGCTTCGATCGGGCATCCGGTCGTCGGCGACGACACGTACGGTGGAGGAGGAGGGCGCAAGTTGTTCGGGCTTCCGCCGCGTCGGCACTTCCTGCATGCGGCATGGTTGGTCTTTCGCCACCCGGTAACCGGCGAGACGATCGACCTTCGATCCTCACTGCCGGAAGACCTGCACCGGGCGCTCGTCGAGGCCACGGGGCCGGACGTCGATCTCACGAACGCCAACCCACTCGAGTTCTTTGGATTCTTCGACGCAGACCCTTGAGGTTCCGACAACTCCCGCGCTGCTGTTTCGCTCGGGAGACGTCGTGTATGGCGTCGATTCGACTCAGATCCAGGAAATCATTCCGTTTCTCCGCGCGACCCGGCTCCCGGGCGCGCCGGTATTCGTGCGCGGATTGATCAACGTGCGCGGAACGATCGTGACCGTGATCGACCTCGGCGCGCGTCTCGACTCGTCGTGCGCGCCGATCGTCGAAGGGTCCGTGCTGCTGGCGCGGTATCGCGACCGGACCGTCGGTCTGGCCGTGGACGAGGTGCTGGATGTCCGCGGTGTCGTCGTCGAAGAGCCGCCTGAAGGATCAACGAGTGATGTCGTCCGCGGACTCTCGACCGTGGACGCGCGCGCCGTTGTCATTCTGGATCTCGATGCGATGATGCATCGCGTTCTTCTGTCCTAGTCCTCCATTGGAGGCAGTCTTGAGCCACACAGTTCTGATCTGCGACGACGCCATCTTCATGCGCACGATGGTCGGCGACATCCTCACCCAAGCGGGATTCGAGGTCGTCGGCGAGGCGGAGACGGGCGTCCAGGCCGTAGAGAAGTACCAGCAGCTTCGCCCGGACCTCGTGACGATGGACATCGTCATGCCGGACATGGGCGGCATCGACGCCGTTCGCGAGATCTGCAAGCTCGATCCGAACGCGAAGATCCTGATGTGCAGCGCGATGGGGCAACAAGCGCTCGTCGTCGAGGCGATTCAGGCCGGCGCCAAGGACTTCGTCGTGAAGCCGTTCCAGCCCAGCCGCGTGCTCGAGGCGGTTCAGCGCGTGCTCGCCTGAGTCGCGCGCCGATCCGGTTGCCGTGAACGCCCTCGAATACGCGGAGCTTTTCCTCTCGGAGAGCCGGGAGAACGTGACGGCGGTCAACCACGCGTTGCTCCAGCTGGAGCGCGACGCCGAGGGACCGGGAGCCGCCGCGTGCGTCGACGCGATCTTTCGCGCGGTTCACACGATCAAAGGCATGGCGGCGACGATGGGCTACGCCGTCGTCACGGAACTGTCGCACGAGCTGGAGACGGTGCTGGATCGCGCGCGCCGTCGCGAGCTGACGATCGACTCGACGATCATCGACATTCTTCTGCGCGGCGCCGACTCGCTCGAGCGGCTGGTCGAGCTGGCCGTCGCCGGGCGCGAGAGCGAATTGAACATCGTGTCGCTCGTCGCCGACTTACGCTCGCTGCGCCCGATGATGGTGGAAACGTCGGAGTGGGCGATTCCGCGACTCGCCGCCGCGAACCCGACCGGGCTCACCGTGCGGGTCCGCCTCGTGCCCGACGCGCCGCTGCGCAGTGTTCGCGCGATGCTGATCGTCCAGGCCTTCCGCAAAATCGTCGACGTCGCGTCGACGTTGCCGCCGGAAGCCGACCTCCAGGCGGACCGGTTCGATGGCGTGCTGACGATTCACTCCGTCGCCGACGCGCCGCGCGACGAGATCGAGCGCGTCGTGCGCGCCGCGGGCGACGTGGAAAGCGTCGAGTTTCTCGATGGCACGGAGCCGTTGCCGCCGCCGACCGCACTCCCGGAACCGCTCGACGTACCGGCAGCGCCGTCGAGCGGCGTGCGCGTCGCGCCGGGGCGCGGCCGTCACGTGCGCATCGACGTCCGCCGGCTCGACAAGCTCATGAACCTCGTCGGCGAACTGGTCGTCGCGCGCGGGCGGCTTACGCAGCTCGCCGGTGAAGTCGGAGATCACGCGCTCGAGGAATCGGTGCGCTTGTCGTCGCGGCTCATCACCGAGCTGCGAGACGAGATCACCGCCAGCCGAATGGTGCCGGTGTCGAACGTGTTCGACCGCTTTCCGCGCGTTGTGCGTGACGCGGCTCGCGCGCTCGGCAAAACGGTGGAGTTCACGGTGGAAGGACGCGACATCGAGCTCGATCGCTCGATGCTCGACGACATCGCCGATTCGATCGTGCACCTGCTGCGGAACGCCGTCGATCACGGTATCGAGACGCCGGAGCAGCGCGAAGCGACGGGGAAGCCTCCCGCGGGGTCTCTCGTCCTCAGCGCGATGCGCGACCGCACGGCCATTGTCATTCGCGTGACCGACGACGGCCGCGGCATCGATCGCGAGCGCGTGTTGGCGCGCGCGAAGCGCGACGGCATCGTCGACGCCGCCAAGACGGAGCTGAGCGAAGACGAGGTTTTGCGATTGCTCGCCCGTCCGGGCTTCTCGACAGCGGAGCAGGTCACGGAGGTTTCCGGCCGGGGTGTCGGCGTGGACGCCGTGTACACCCGCGTGCGCGCGCTCGGCGGCGCGATGAACGTTCGGTCGGTCCCGGGCGAGGGCACGACGATGACCATCCGTCTGCCGCTGACGCTTGCCGTCGTCCGATCGCTGCTCGCCAGAGTGGCCGACGAGATGTACGCCATTCCGCTCGCGCACGTGAGCGAGACGATCGAGCTCACGCCGGACATCGTCCGCACGGTGAAGGGCAAAGAGGTCGTCATGGCGCGCGACGAGATCTTTCCGCTCATCCGGATGCGACGGCTCGTCGGCCTGCCCCACTACGCGCCGGCGAGCGCGATCGATCTCGAGCAGGTAATCGTCATCGACCTGGGCGACCGGCGCGCCGGATTAGTAATCGACGAGCTGACGGGGCAAGAGGAAATCGTAGTAAAGCAATTTGACGCCGTTCGCGATGGGCCCCCGTTCTTTGGCGGGGCGACGCTGCTCGGCGACGGCCGTCCGTGCCTGATTGTGGACGTCAGCAGTCTCCTTTGAGGATGCTCATGGAAGATCTTCTCTCGCTGAAAGTCTTGCAGATCGACGCGTTGCGGGAAGTCGCCAATATCGGCGCCGGCCACGCGGCGACCGCATTGTCGCAAATGGTCGGCGAGACGATCATGATCACCGTCCCGACGATCAACATCGCGCGGCTCGAGGAGGTCCCGGTGCAGATGGCGGACCCGGACGAGCCGGTGGCCGCGGTGCTGATGCACATGATGGGCGACCTGACGGGTCGAACCCTGCTCGTGTTTCCCAAACGCACCGCGGTGCGCCTCGCGTCGCGGCTGCTCAAGAAGACGCAGAGTGAGCAGGCGCTTTCCGAGATGGGGGAGTCGGCGATCAAGGAGGCGGGAAACATTCTCAGCTCGGCGTACATGAACGCACTGAGCGATTTCATGGGAATGCTGCTGCTGCCGTCGCCGCCGAGCCTCGCGGTGGACATGTCGGAAGCCGTGCTCACGTCGACATACCTTCAGTTCGGGACCGATCGCGACTACGTGGTCTGCGTGGAGAGCGAGTTCGTCATTGACGACACGGGCGAACCGCTGCGCGGATTTTTCCTGCTGCTTCCCGACGCCGCGTCGCTCACTGCGATCCTGAAGGCGGTGCGAGTCGCGTGACCGTCGCGCTGACGTCGGCGCGCGATCGCGACGTCCTTCGGTCCTTCGCGCGCCGCATCGACCCCTCTGACGCGGGCGCCCACAACAACCTGGGCGTCCTGTACTACAACAAGGGGTTGTATCAGGAGGCCGTCGCGGCCTTCATGAAGGCGCTCGAGCTCGACCCGGCAATGCGCGTTGCCCAGCGCAATCTCGAGATCGCGTACTTCAACACCGGCTACTACGACACGCGCATCCCCGAGCTGCGTGAGCGTCTGCGACAGCGCCCCGACGACCGCGACTCGCGCTGGGAGCTTGGCCGGACCTTCGCGCTGCTCGGCCAGCAGGAATCGGCGGCCGAGGAGTTTCGCGCGCTGCTCAAGCACTCGCCGGACGACGTCGGCGCGCTCCTCCAGCTGGCGATGGCCGAGAAGCAATCGGGCGACATCGAGCGCGCGCAGGGCTACGTCGAGAACGCGTTGCGGCTCGATCCCAACAGCTCATTGCTGCATTTCACACGCGGCGAGATTCTGTATCATCGGGGATTGAACGAAGACGCGCTCCGCGCGCTCGAGCGCTCGGTCGAGCTGAACGCGGAGAACTACGACGCGCTGTACCTGATGGGCTTCGTGCTCGGCGACCTTGGACGTCACAGCGACGCGCAGTCGGCGACGCGTCGCGCCGTGCGCCTCAATCCGTCGCTATCACGCGCGCACGCCAATCTCTCGCTCGAGACGTCGCGCGCGACGCCGGTGCCGACGCCCGAGACGCGCGAGCTCCAGGTGGCGAGCGAAGGCCAGCTGGCGCACTACAACCTCGGCCTCGCGTTCCGCAGCAAAGGATATTTCGCCGAGGCGCTCCGCGAGTATGGCGTGGCGCTCGAGCGCGGCGAAGCGCGTGATCTCGTGCTGCAGTCGATGGCTGAGATGCACTTGTTGATGCATCAGCCCAAGGAAGCGCTCGTCGTGTACGAGGAGCTGCTCACGCGGCAAGCCGACAGTCCGAAGCTGTGGAACGAGCGGGGCGTCGCGCTGCACCAGGAAGGCCGCTACGCGGAGGCACAGGAGAGCTATCGGCGATCGTTGGGGTGTGACACGCAGTACGCCATCGCGCACAACAATCTCGGCGTGGCGCTGTTCCATGCCGGCGCCGCCGACGACGCCATGGCCGCGTTTCGCACGGCACTCGATCTCGCGCAAGCGTTCGTCAAGGCGCGGCTCAACCTCGCGCTTCTGCTCCAGACACGAAAGCGTTTTCCGCAGGCGCTCGATGTCTATCGTCAGGTGCTGACGTCGGTCGCCGAGCATCCGGTGGCGTGGAACGGCGTGGGGCTCGTGCTCGCCGAGCTGCGAAAGTTCGAGGACGCGCGCAACGCGTTCGCCCGCGCGATTCAGGCGCGGCCGGAGTATGCCGAAGCGCACTACAACATGAGCTTCACCCTGTCGAATCTCGGCGACTTCGAGGGAGCGTTGCGCGAGACGAAGCGCGCTCTCGAGCTCGACCCGTACTACGTGCCGCAAAAGTTCGAGCTGGCGATGGACGTCGAGTACGAGGACCCCGACCTCTCGATCAAGCCGGATCTCGGCGGCGGAGGCACGACCGAAGATGCCGTCGCCGACTTCAACTTCGATCCGACGTCGTTCGACGGCCTGTTCTCGACGATGGCTCCCGATCTCGAGACTCCGGTCTCGCGTTCCGCGCCCGCCCCCGCGTCGACCGACGCGTCGTCGTTCGCGATGGCGACGGACTTCCTGTCGAAAGGCTTGTATGATCGCGCGTCGGCGGAGATCAATCGGGCGATCGGACGCGGCAGCGATCGAGCGGACGGCCTCGCGCTCCTCGGCGACGTGTACGCCAAACAGGGCCTGTTCGGTGAAGCGCTCGAGCGGTACCAGGAGGCGTTGCGCGCGCGGCCGAAGTTGCGCGCGGCAACCATCGGGCAGATTCGGTCGTTCCTCAATCTCGGGCGCGCCGGCGAAGCGCGTCCGTGCGCCGAGCGGCTGCTCGCCGACGAGCCGCGCGACTGCGACGTGATTCTGCTGACGGCGACCGCGTGCGCGGAGTCCGGCGATCCGGCGCAGGCACTGAGCCTCCTCGATACGGCGCGGCGCGTTGGGCCGATGCGCCCCGACGTGCGCAGCAAGATCGGCGACATCGCGCGCTCGTTGGGTGACCAAGACGGCGCCATCGCCGCCTATCGCGACGCGCTGCAGCTGGATCCCGACCTCGCCGTGGTCAGGTATCACCTGGCGCAGCTGCTTCAGGGCAAAGGTCAAAACCGTGAGGCCGAGGTCGAGCTGGCGGCGGCAATCGACACGGTACCGACCTACGCCGACGCGATCCTCGAGCTGGCGACGCTTCGTCGTCGGCTCGGGTACGGCGAGGATGCCGTGTCGCTGCTGGTGGAGCTGCTGCAACGAGATCCGTATCACCTGGACGCGCTGATCGCGCTCGGCGAAGCGCTCGTCTCGCTCGGCCGGGACGCCGACGCCGCACAGGCATTCGCCCGGGTTCTGCGTTTCGATCCGCTGCACGTCGCCGGGTTGTTCCACGTCGGCACTCTTCTCGCCGATCGCCATCGGTACCGCGACGCCGTCGCCTGCTGGGAGCGCGTCGTGGATCTGGCGCCCGCGACGGAATTCGGTCGACGAGCGCGTCGCGAGATTCGTACGGCCACCGAGCTTGGCAGAATCTTCGCGCATAAGGCGGCGCGCTGACCATGGCGATCGAAGGACGACTCCGCGAGCTCGGCATCCACGACGTCTTCCAGCTGCTCGATTTGAGCCGGAAGACGGGCGTGCTGCGCGTGTCGTCCGATCTGCGCGACGACGAAGGCGTGCTGTACTTCGACCGCGGACGTGTCACGCAGGCGACGATTCGCAGCAAGTCGATGCCGGTGGAGCTCGCGCTGCGCCAAGCGGGCCGCATCTCCGACGACGACCTGGAGTTGGCGCGCTCGCAGACTCCCGCGAATGGAACCCGCGCCGACGTCGCCGACGCGCTCGTCCGTTCCGGCGCGATCTCGCAGCGGGAGCTCGAGCGTCACTACCGGTTGCAGCTGGAGAGCGCCGTCTTCGAGTTGATGTCCTGGAACGAGGGCTTCTTCTCGTTCGAGGAAGTTCCTACCGATGAGATGCCGCGCGACTCGCGCATCTCGGTGTCGACGGAATCGCTGCTCATGGAGGGTGCGCGGCGCATCGACGAGTGGTCGCGCATCGCCGACGTCATCCCGGACCTCACCGTGATTCTCGAGCTCGCGCCGTTCGACGGCGAGCAGGAGGGGGCGGCGCTCGATCTGTTGCCGCACGAATGGCAGGTGTTGACGATGATCGACGGCGAGCGCGATCTGCGCGGCATCGCCGTCTCGCTCGGACGCGACGAGTTCGAGATCGCCAAGATCGCGTACGGTCTGACAACGACGGGCATCGTCACGGCGCGCAAGGCGTCGGAGCGCAGTACTCCGCAGCGGATGTCGCCGGTGGGCGCCGATTCGGCGCTGCCCGCCGTGCTGGCGCGTTCGGTGGCGAGCGAGCTTGCCGCCGCGCGCGGCGTGATCGAGCAACTGCTTCGGACGGCGCCCACCGGCGCGACCGCACTCGACGCGAGGAACGCGCTCGAGGCGCTGGCCAAACTGCAACGCGCGCTCGAGACGCAGATCGATGGCTGATGAAATTCGCCGCTGGAGCGAAGAGCTCGCGCGAGAGCCGAATAGCCTGGTATTCCTCCAGCTCGCGGAGGCATTGCGCGCGCAGGGGCAACTCGCCGTGGCGCTGAAGATCGCGCAGCGCGGACTCGACCGGCATCCCGGAAACGCTGACGCGCGCGCGCTGGTCGATCGGATCGCGAGCGAGCGAGGCGCGGAACATGCCGCGCAACAGGCGCTCGACGCGCTCGCCGCGGCGTCACGAAGCGACGCGGCCGCGGAGAGCGCGGCATCCCGTCTGTTCGCCGATTTGCTGCTCGACGACGACCAGACGGCGCTGCTGCTCGACGACAGCGGGTACGTCCTCGGAGGCTTGTATCTCGACGGCGATGGTACCGACGTCGGACAAGAGGTCGGGGCGCAGCTCAGCGGCATCTCCGAGGAGATCGTGCGGTCGACGCGGCATCTCGGACTCGGCGACTGGAAGTCGCTCACCTTCGAGACCGAAGCGGCGGTCGTGGCCATGTGCCCGACGGCGCAACACGGTCTCGTCGTCGTCGCGGCGTCGCGATCGACCCCGCTCGGATTGCTGCGACGGCTCCTCGAGCGGTGCCTGGAGCGCGGGTCGAATTGGCTGAACGGGGGGGGACCGCCGCGTGATCGGAAGCCGCGAACGAGCGGTTCGCGAGGAGTGTTCCCATGATTTCGGGCCTGCGCGGGATCATCGACCGACTGAGCCGGCAGCGTGGCGTAAGAGCGAGCTTGATCGTCTCGGAACATGACGGGCTCGTTGTCGATTCGAGCCTTCGGTTCGGGGAAGGGGAGAATGGTGAACGGGTGGCTGCGCTGGCCGCATCGATCTACCGCAAGGCGCGGTTGTCGGCGGACGCGGCACACCTGGGCGCTGTCTCGTTCCTGCAATTGGACGCGGACCGGGGCCGTCTTTGTGCCGTGGGCCGCGATGATCTGGTGCTCGTCGTCGTCGCGGAACCGTCGGCGAACGTGGGCTTGATTCGGGTTGAACTTTTCAAGGCGCTGGAGACGATCGCATGAACGTCGCGGCCGTCGAGTCGTGGATCGAGGCACCGCTGCGGCGTTACGTGGACGACGCCCGCGCGCGGATCGCCGTGCTGCTCCATCCCTCGGGACAGGTGATGGCGCAGGCGGGCTTCACGCGCGACGTGGACGTCATGGCGGCGTGTGCCTTAGCCGCGGCGGCGCACGCGACGTCGGGCGAGCTCGGACGCCGGCTCGACGGACACCCCTTTCGTGGCGTGCATTACGCCGGCGCGACGCACCAGCTCTTTCTCTCGGCGCTCGAAACGCGCCGGGGGACGTATCTCTGCTTGACGGTCTTCGACGAGACCTCGTCGCTCGGGCTCGTCCGGCTCTACTGCGAGGAGCTGCGGCGCGCGCTGATCTCGGCGGCACCAAACGCCATCACGGCGCGTCCAACGCCGACGCTGGCCGCCGACTTCGAAGTGGAGCTGAATCGCAATCTGGCGGCGCTGTTCTCGGGGCCGAAAGGCGCGGCGGTGATCTCGTGAGCCCCATTCGATCGCACGGCGGGGGCTGACCGTGTCACTCGTCAACTACGCCACGCGCGAGATCACGTGCAAGATTGTCTACTACGGGCCGGGCCGGTCCGGAAAGACGACCAATCTGCACTACATCTACGGGCAAGTGCCCGACGACCGCAAAGGCAAGATGGTGTCGCTCGCGACGCAAACGGACCGCACGCTGTTCTTCGATTTCCTGCCGCTCGATCTCGGAACGATCTCCGGCTTCACGACGAAGTTTCAGCTCTACACCGTGCCGGGGCAGGTCTACTACGCCACGACGCGGAGGCTCGTGTTGCAGGGCGCCGACGGCGTCGTGTTCGTGGCCGACAGTCAGGCACACCAGCTCGACGAGAACATCGAGAGCTTGCAGGACCTTCACGCGAACCTGGCCGACCAGGGCATCGACGCGCGCGCCATGCCGCTCGTGCTGCAATACAACAAACAAGATTTGCCGTCCGACCTCATTCTCGGCACGAGCCTGCTGAGCGACGCGCTGAACTTCCGCGAGGTGCCGGAGTTTTCCGCCGACGCGCTTCACGGTCCAGGCGTGTTTGAATCACTGCGGTCGATCGCCGAGCTGGTGCTCAAGCGATTGAGCAGCGGCGCGCCGGATCCGGCGCCGATGGCCGCCGCCGCGCGGTAAGACGACGCGTCCTCTCGCATGCACATCGACTCCAAACTTCGCTTCGACAACTTCGTCGTCGGCTCGGCCAACCGGCTCGCCGCGGCGGCGGCGCGCGCCGTGGCCGAAGCGCCGGGCGCCGTCTACAACCCGCTCTTCGTGTACAGCGGATCAGGGCTCGGCAAGACGCACCTGATGAGCGCGATCGGCAACTTCGTCGTTCAGCGCAAGGGGCGGTCGGCGATGCTCGTCAGCCTCGACGACCTGGTCGACGAGCTGCACGAGGCGATCGCCGCCGGAACGACCGACCATCTCCTGCACCGGTACATGCAGGTCGGCGTTCTCCTCATCGACGACGTGCAGTTCCTCACCGGACACCGTGAGACACAGTCGGAGCTGTTGCGCATCTTCAACGCGCTGCAGGCGGACGGGCGTCAGCTCGTCATCACGAGCGATCGCCCGCTGTCCGAGATCGCCGACGTCGACGAGCGGCTGATCACGCGCTTATCCGGCGGACTGATCGTCGACATCGGCGCGCCGGATTATGAAACGCGCATGGCGATTCTGAACGCAACCTGTCAGGAACGCGGTGTGAAGTTCCGCCCCGGCGTGGTCGAGGAGCTCGGCCGCATCGAGTTCGAGAACGTCCGCGAGCTGCAGGGCGCGTTGAACCGCCTCATCGCGCACCAAACGCTGGGCGGTGAGATGCTGACGCCGGACATGGTAGTGCCGGTGCTCGGCGAGATCGCCGAGAAGCGCGCGCGCGCCACGGCGCCGCGCGTCAGCGGCGAGTTCGCGAGCTTCCTCACGGAGATCGCGTCGGCGGTCGCGCACCATGTCGAGCAGTGGAAGACCCGCCTCAGCGAGGCGATCGAGTACTGGAACAGCGAAGGCTATCAAACCGGCATGCTGACGCGCGTCCTCCAGGGCGCGGTGGCGCCGAAGAGCCTCGAGAGCCTGTTGCGTGAATTCGAAGGCGCGGTGACGCGCCTACGCGACGTGGAGCGACAGGTGGCGCGCCTCGACGCCGCGCTCGCCAAGCACGACGCCTTCCACGATCCGGATCGCCTCGAAGAAGCGGAGCAGTTCCTCGAGCGAGCGCTGCGTCTGTCGTCGCCGCCGCCGGGCCCGTCGGCCGCGTTCACGCGCGCGGGGTTCGAGGTGGGTGGGAGCAACCAGCTCGCGGTTCGAGCCGCGGATGCCGTCGTCGCGTTCCCCGCGGCGCGGTACAACCCGCTGTTCATTCATGGTCCGAGCGGCGTGGGGAAGACACACCTGCTCAATGCGATCGGCAACGGACTGGCGCGCGAGTCGGGGGGGGGCGGCGCGGTGGCCTGCGTCCCGGCGCAGCTATTCGTCGACGAGTTGATCTCCGCGCTGCAGGAAGGCGGCGTCGATCGATGGCGGCAACGCTATCGCAACGCGGCGGCGCTCCTCCTCGACGACGTGCAATTCGTCGCCGGCAAGGAGCGGACACAGGAAGAGCTCTTCCACGTGTTCAACGCGCTCTACGCCGACGGGAAGCAGCTCGTGTTGGCGAGCGATCGCCCGCCGCGCGAGCTGTCGGGGCTCGAGGAGCGGCTCCGGTCGCGCTTCGAGGGCGGGCTCGTCGTCTCCATGCAGGCGCCGGATCGTCCGTTGCGTGAGCGTCTGTACGCGCGCTACCTGCGCGACCTCGGTGTGGACCCGACGGCGGAGATGCTGGGATACCTTTCCGAGCGACAAGTCGCGAGTGTTCGAGAGATCATCGGCATCGCGAATCGGATCGTCGCGTCGGCGGAAGTGGCGGCGGTGCCGGTCACGACCGGCTTCATTCGCGCCGAGCTCGAGCCCGACGGTGCCGATCCCGCGCGCGCGGCGGCGTACCGCGCGGCAAACGATCCGTTCTTTCTCGATCGCGAGAAGGTGGTGTGGCAGTGGACCGATCACGGCGCGCGGCTGATCGAGGATCTGCGATGAGCACCCTCAACGCGACGGTGCGCTGATGGCGATCAAGGGAAGCCTCAAAGAGGCCAGTCTTCCGGACGTGTTGCAGCTCCTGGCGATGGGCAAGAAGACAGGCTGTCTCAGCGTCACGCACCGGAACAACTTCGGCTACATCTATTTCGACAAAGGCCGCATCAGCTACGCGTCGGTGGTGAATCGCCGCGATCGTCTGGGCGACATGCTCGTGAAGGCCGGCGCCGTCACGCGCCGCGCGCTCGAAGAAGCGGTGTCGATGCAGGACAAACGTCGTGACAAGCGTCTTGGCGAGCTGCTCATGGAGAGTGGCGCGATCACGCTCCAGCAGCTCTACGGCGCGATCGACATTCAAATTCGTGAAGCGGTGTATTTCCTCTTCACGTGGAATCAGGGCACGTTCAACTTCGACGCCGACGTCCTGCCGGACGCGTCGGAGCACGTCGTGTCGATCAATCCGGAGTCGCTGCTCCTCGAAGGCGCGCGCCGCGTCGACGAGTGGAGCTTGATCGAGAAAAAGATTCCTACGTTCGATCTCGTGTTCGAGGTCGACAAGACGAAGGCGATGATTTCCGAAGTCGAGCTCACGGAAGAGCAGTCGGTCGTGCTCGAGCTGATCGACGGACGGCGCGACATTCAGGGGATCGTCGACGCATCCGGGTTGGTCGAGTTCGAAGTGGGCAAGGCGCTGTATGGCCTGATGACCGCCGGATTCGTGCACAAGGTCGGACGAACCTCGCCGTCCACGACCGCGCTTCCGGAGAATCGCGCCGACGAGCACATGAACCTCGGCGTCGCGTTCTACAAGACCGGCATGCTCGACGAGTCGATTCGCGAATTCCGGCGCGTCGTCGAGCTGCGATCCGGCGACCGGCCGTCGCGCTTTTATATCGGCCTCGCGCTGTCGCGCCAGGGCAAGTGGACCGAAGCCGCCGCCGCCTTTTCGGATTGCGTCCGTGAAGCAGCCGGTTCGCCGCACCCGGCGGTGCTGCACAACCTCGCGTATGCGCTCGAGCAGCAGCAGCGCCACGACGAGGCCCGTGCCGCGCTCGACGAGGCGATCAGTCACGGCGGAGCCGATGACCCGCGGATTCACATGTCGCTCGGCATTTTGAATTTCATCGCCGGCGACCTCGCCGCGGCGAGCACGTCGTTCCGGACCGCGCGACCGCTCTTCGGCACGCGGCCGCCGACGCCCGCCTGGTTCCACTACGCCGCGCTCGCCGCGGCGCTCAGCGGCGACATCGACGGCGCGGCGACGATCCTCGGCGACGGCGTAACCGCCCACCCGCACGCGGCGATCCTCCTCAACAACCTCGCCGTCGTGCTGGAGCGTCGCGGCGATTCCGACGCCGCTCTCGCCATAGCGGAGCGGGCGCTGAACGAAGACGCGTCGATCGCGCAGCTACACAAGAATCTCGGCGATCTGCGCTATCGCGCTGCGCGCTACGACGAGGCGCTCGAGTCGTACATGCGCGCGACGAAGACGAACCCGGACCTCGGCGCCGACGTCTATCTGCGCATCGGGAACATTCGCCTGCGCCGCCAGGAGCGTGTCGAGGCGGTGCGCTGTTGGGAGCGCGCCCTCGAGCTGGACCCGAGCAACGCGATCGTTCGCACCAACCTCGAGTCGGTCCGACAGGTGTTCTGAGATGGACCACTCGCCGGGAGATCTGTCGACGCTGACGCAAAAGATCACCGTCGAGCGCGGGTTCGGGTGCGCGAGCTACAAGGAGAAATGTCTGTCGCGGCGCATCGCGGTGCGCATGCGCGCGCGCGGCGTCCACACGTACGCCGACTACGCCAGGTTGCTCGACGCCGACGCGGCGGAGTACGACAAGCTGCTCGATGTGCTGACGATCAACGTCACCAAACTCTTTCGAAACTGGGACACGTACAGCGCGCTGGCCGGCACCGTCATTCCGGACCTCTGGTCGCGCGAGACGCCGGCCATCCGCGTCTGGAGCGCCGGATGCTCGTCGGGGCAGGAACCGTATTCGCTCGCCGTGCTCTTTCACCGGCACGCCGCAACGGCGGGAATGTTGCCGCAGATCGGACGCGTCGACGTTCTTGGAACGGACATCGACCGCGCGTCGCTCGCCGCCGCGCAGCGAGCGCAGTTCGCCGAGCCCGATTTCGCCGACACACCGGACGAGCTCCGCCAACGCTATTTCACGCGATCGGCGCCGTTCGCCGTGTCGCCGAACGTGCGCGGCATGGTCCGCTTCGAGCGACGCGATCTCCTGAATGATCCCGCGCCGCCGGGACCGTTCGAGCTGATCGCGTGCCGCAACGTTCTCATCTACTTCGACCGCGACACCCAGTCCAGACTTTTTGATTCCTTCTTCGAGGCGCTCGTGCCCGGCGGCTACCTGGTGCTCGGCAAGGTCGAGACGCTGCTCGGACCGGCGCGAGCGCGATTCGCCAGCGTCGATTCCCGCGAGCGGATTTTTCGGCGGCCGCTGTGACCATCGACGCCGGCGCCATCCGCGTCCATGTCGCTGACTACGCCGTCGCGACATCAGGAACGATCTCGACCGTGGGACTCGGCTCGTGCGTCGCGATCATCCTGCACGATCCGGTGGCGAAAATCGGCGGGCTCGCGCACGTGTTGCTGCCGACGGAATCCATGTCGCGCGACCGGTCGAACCCGGCGAAGTTCCCGGCGACCGTGCTGCCGATTCTCGTCGATCAAATGACCACGCTCGGTGCGATCGAACACCGCATGCGGGCGAAGATCGTGGGCGGCGCGAGCATGTTCGCCAATCTCATTCCGGCGGGCGGGATCAACATCGGCGAGCGGAACGTCATCGCCGTACGCGAAGTGCTCGCCGTCGCGAAGATCCCCATCGTCGCCGAAGACACGGGAAGCGACTACGGCCGGAGCGTCTACCTCAACGTCGCCGACGGCGCCGTCGAGGTGCGCTCGCTGCGGAAGGGCTCCCGTGTCCTCTGACAAGCCGCGCGTCCTGATCGTAGACGACAGCGCGTTCATGCGGCGCATGATCGCGCAGATCGTCGAGGAGTCGGGCGAGTTCGAGGTCGCCGGCACCGCGCGGAACGGTCACGACGGCCTGCGTCAGATCGAGACGCTCAATCCGGACATCGTCACGCTCGACGTCGACATGCCGGAGCTCGACGGCCTCGGCGCGCTCGAGAGCATCATGCGGTACTCGCCTCGGCCCGTCGTCATGCTGAGCGCCGGGACGACGCGCGGCGGCCAGGCGGCCACGCTGCGCGCGCTGGAGCTTGGTGCGGTCGACTTCGTGCTCAAACCGTCGGGCGCGATCAGTCTGGACGTCGGTCGCGTCGCCGCACGGCTCATCGACGCGCTCAGGGCGGCGGCGAGCGCAAATCTCGCCCCGCTCCGGCCGACGCCGATCCACGTACCGCGAACGGATTCCCCTGATTCGCTCGCGCTCTCGCCGGCCACGAACGTCGTGGCGATCGCCGCGTCGACCGGCGGTCCGCGCGCGCTCACTACCGTGCTCACCAAACTTCCTCGTTCGCTGCCCGCCGCCGTTCTCGTGGTTCAGCACATGCCGGCGGGCTTCACGAAGAGCTTCGCGCAACGACTCGATGCCGCGTGCGGGATGCGGGTCGATCAGGCGGAGCAGGGTGATCTGCTGACTCACGGCCGAGTGTACGTCGCGCCCGGCGGACGCCATCTCCTCGTGCGCGAGAGCGGCGCCGGACCGGTCGTGGAGCTCGACGACAGTCCATCGCGGTGGGGCGTACGCCCCGCCGCTGATCTGCTGTTCGAATCGGTGGCGGCGGTGTTCGGGCCGTCCGCCGTCGCGGTGGTGCTCACCGGAATGGGTCGCGACGGAGCCGAGGGCACGCGACTAATTCGCGCCGCCGGTGGTCGCGCCGTGATCCAGGACCGCGGCACGTCGACGATTTACGGCATGCCGCAGGCCGCGTTGCAGGCGGCCGGAGCAGACCGCGTGTCGCCGCTGCCGGAGATCGCGCGCGTCATCGCGGACTTGGTGGAGGAGGTTCGCCATGTTCCGTGACGGCGCCGAGCGACTTCTCGTCTTTCGAGTGGGGGAGGAACGGTTCGGCGTGGCGCTGTCGGCGGTTCGCGAGGTCATCGACTCGCCGGCAGTCAGCCGCGTCCCCGACGCGGCGCCGTCGCTGCTCGGTGTTGCCATGGTTCGCGACGAGCTGGTTCCCGTCTATGACTCGCGGGCCCTGCTCGAGGTGGGGCAAACGGGCGGTTCGCCCGGCGCCGCGCTTCTCTTCTCGGTCGACGACCGCCGTGTGGCGCTGGCGATCGACGACGTGTTCGATCCCATCCTCGTCGAGGAGCGGGAGCTCCGCCCGATGCCGGGCGCCGGCGCGAAGGACACAAACATTCGCGGTCTCGTACGCCGCGACGGCGATCTCGTCGCGGTGCTCGACGAGGCGGCGTTGCTGGATACGATGCTGGCGACGGCCAGCGGAACCGGTGGGGCCGGAGGGGATGCGATATGAGATCTGACATGATGAAGCTCGTGATCTTCGAGCTCGGCGGCGATCTCTTCGCGGCCGATGTCCTCGCTGTCGACCGCGTGCTTCGCTACACGGCCCCGAGCGCCGTTCCCGACGTTCCGGCGTGGGTCGAAGGCGTGATCGAGCATCGGGGGGGCGTGATCCCGGTGATCGATCTTCGGCGTCGTCTCGGCGTCGCGGAGCAGTCGATCGGGTCGGGCACCCGAACCCTCGTGCTGAATACGTCGGCGGGCTACGTCGCCGGCATCGTGGACGCCGTGAAGGAAGTCGCCGTCCTGCCGACAGGCGCGGTGACAGCGCCTCCGCCGCTCTTCCGCGGTCTCTCCGGCGAGGCGATTCGCGGTATCGCGAAGGTGGGCGAGCGGCTCGTCGTCGTGCTCGACGTCGAGCGTGTGCTCGCCACGGCCGAGCGAGTGTTGGCGGAGCGCGCGGCAACGGCCGCCGGAGTCGGGGGGGACGACTGAGCACCGCGCTGGACGACCTGCGCGAGCGACAGCGCGCGCTCGAGGCGCGTCTCGAGTCGCCCGAAGCGGGCGCCGAGCTGGACGCGCTCAAGCAGGAGATCGGCACGCTCTACAAGTCGGTCGAGGCGCAGCTCGGCGAGCTCACGACGCTCAAGGGGGGCGTGCTGGCGCTCGTCGAGAAATGGAAGAGCGTTCGCTCGCGGCCGACGTTCGTTCCCCAGTTCACCGCGGCCAGACCGGCGGTGCGGGCGGATCATATCGGCGCATCGACGTACATTGAAAAAGGGTGGAGCAAGATCGCGGCGGGCGACCACGCCGGGGCGGAAGAGGCGCTCGCCAAAGCGCTCGAGCTGTCGCCCGATGATCCGGGCGCCGGATCGCTCATGGGTTGGGCGCAGATGCTCCAGGACAAGCTCGACGACGCGCTGCTCAGTTTCCAGCGTGTTCTCGTGCGCGAACCGCAGAACGCGCTCGCGCGCGTGAACGTCGGCTACATTTGCCTGAAGAAGCAGATTTTTGGCGAAGCCATCGAGCACCTGTCGCGCGCGATTCGCCTCGACAACGACAGGAAAGCGACCATCTACGCGCACTTCTATCTCGGCCTCGTGTATCTCGAGCGCGAGATGTACGAAGACGCGCAGACCTTCTTTCAGAAGACGATCGCGCTCGCGCCGAACCTGCTCGAGGCCCAGTTCGAGCTGGGACGCGCGTACTGGTTCAATGGGCAGCAGGACGACGCGACCCGGACGTGGCAGTCGGCCTTCGACGCGAACAAGTTCAATCCGTGGGGAAAACGTTGCGGCGAGGCGCTCGAAGCGGTGAAAGCCGGAGGGAACCCCTAAGGAACCCGGTTTCGCGACTTGCCGTCGCGACGCTGCTGTTCCTTGGTGCGCTTCTCCCGCTTCGCCTTTTGGCGCAAGCCTCGCCGCCGCCGCTGAGACTCGATCGGGGCCGTTTTACGGCCGTCTTCTTCGAGAGCGAGCAGACGCTCGCCAAGTCCCTCCTCGACGCGGCCGTTCGCGCCGACAGCTTTCCCGGACTTCCTCGGCCCCGACAACAGATCCTTCTCGAGCTGGCCCCCGACCACCGGCGCTTTCGCGAGTGGATCGGCCCCGGGGCGCCCGAGTGGGGGGCGGCGATCACCTTTCCCGAATCGCGGCGCGTCGTGATGCAGGGACGCTCCGCGAGCGCGGACGCCGGCGATCCGAGAAGCGTGTTCCGTCACGAGCTCGCCCATCTCGCCCTGCACGAATATCTCGGCGATCTGCCACCGCGATGGTTCGACGAAGGGTACGCGAGCTATGCGGCGCACGAATGGAGCAGAGAAGACGCGCTCGCGGCGAACGTGGCGCTGGCGTTCAAGGGCACGCCGAGCTTCGATCGGCTGGACTCGGCGTTCGCCGAAGGCGCGACAACCGCGCAGAACGCCTACGCACTGGCCTACCGCGCCGTGGTCGAGCTGGCGGCCCTCGATACGGCGAACGGCTTGGCGCCGTTCTTTGCGAATTGGAAGGCCCGGGGTTCCATGGACGTCGCCGTTCGATCGACGTTCGGCCTCACGCTCGCCGGATTCGAGAAGCGCTGGCAGCAACACACGCGGCGACGCTACGGAGCGCTGGCGCTGATCAGCGAGGTGACGTTCGGGGGCATACTGGTGGGACTCGCGATCATCCCGCTCTATGTGGCGCGGAGGCAACGGGACCGTCGACGAATGGCCGCGCTCGTGGCGGCGGATGTGGCCGCCGAACGCGCGGCGCGGGAGAGCGCGATCGAGGCCTTGCTCCGCGGAGACGACGAGCCCGGTTCGACCGAACAGAGCCCTCCCGCGATGCCGAGTTAATCGCTCCGTAATGTTCGAGTCATCGTCGCGTAACTTCGCGTCAGAACGTTGCTTGACAGCCTTCTTGGGAAGGTCTACACTACTGCGCCTATGGCAGAGATCGAGACGCGGTCGCGCACGCGCGGATTGATGTGGTGGGGGCTTGCGGCGGTGGTGATTCTCGCGGGTTTCGCCGATCTTGCTCGAGGCGGGGAAACGATTGCCCCAATTTTGCTTGCGATCGGTTATTGCGTGTTGGTCCCATTGGCGATTCTAAAGTAGGCTGCTACGCCGCGTTTCTGGCGGCTGCATGATCGGGGAGAGGGACGCGTCCGGTCAGTTTCGGTCGGGCGAATAGCTCAGTTGGTTAGAGCACCTGCCTTACACGCAGGGGGTCGGGGGTTCGAGTCCCTCTTCGCCCATAGGGGAATGGAGAAGTGATGGCGTCTGGATTGCGAACCCGGATGCTTGGCGCGGGTACTCTAGTCAACGTTTGGGAGGTAATGACCGTGAAGTCCACGCAACGCTATGCGGTGACGGTCGCGAGCTTGATGGGGCTCATGCTGGCCGCGGCGCCGCTCGTCGCGCAGCCGGCGCAGCAGCCCGCGCAGCGCGGTGGTCCGCCGAATCCGGATACACCGCAGATTCTCGTCGCCGTATTGCAAAGCAGCGACAAGGCGCTCGGAGTGCAGGCGGCCGACGAAATTCGGCGCCGCATCCAGCAAGAGCATTCGGCCAAAGAGCTCTATGCCGTGCCGAAGACGAGCATCAACAACACGCTCGAGGCGTCCGGCTACAAGGCCGATTCGGCGCTGAACGCGTCTGACCTGATGGAACTCGCCAAGCAGGTCCACGGCGATTACGTGCTCGAGGGCAAGATTGCCAAGAGTGCCACGGGGGTCCAGCTGGACGCGCGCATCCTGACCCGGACCGGTCAGCAAACACTCGCTCAGCCCCTCCCGACGCTCAACGGCAAGGATGCCGGCGACGTGGCGAAGCTGGTGGAGCGTGAGGTCACCGCCGCGCTAAAGGGCATGGGTCCGTACAAGACCTGCACGAACGACCTTCGCGCCGCGAAGTACGACCAGGCGGTAAAGGACGCGCAGATCGGCCTCGCCGCCTACCCGGCGTCGACGCTCAACCGCCTGTGCATTCTGACGGCGTACAACCAGATGAAGCCGGCGCCGACGGATTCGATCATCGCCATCTCCGAATCGATTCTGGCGAAGGATCCGACGAGCATCATCGCGCTGAACAGCGCCGCCGAGGCGTACACCGCGAAGGGCGACAAGGACAAGGCGATCGAGTACAACCTGCGCATCTGGCGCGCTGACCCGTCGAACACGACGATCGCCACGTCGATCGTCAACACGCTCGCGACCTCCGGCTCGCCCGACAAGGCAATCCCGATCATCGATACGCTGCTCGCGCAGAACCCCGGTGATCCGGCGATGCTGGACACCAAGTGGAAGCTTCTGTTGAACGCCAAGCGGTGGAAGCCCGCCATCGCCGCCGGCGAAGAGCTGGTAAAGGCCGACACCTCCAAGGCAACCCTCGTGTTCTTCCAGCGGCAGATTGGCGCGGCGCAAAGCGACAGCAACACGGCCAAGGTGCAGGAGATCGCCTCGCGCGCGGCGACGAAGTTCCCGAACGATCTCGACATGCAGCTGCTGCTCGCGCAGTCGTATCGCAAGTCCGGTCAGTTGCAGCAGGCGCTCGAGCACGGACGTCGCGCGATCGCGATCGATCCAAAGAGCACGAACGCCGTCGTCCTGACGATGTACACGCTCAACGACATGAAGCAGAAGGACAGCGCGACCGCGGTTGCACAGCGTGCGATCGCCGCCGGCGTGAGCAAGGACACCATCGGCGCGCTGCTCCTCTCGGACGTACCGCCCCTCGTGAAGACGGCGCAAGAGTCGAAGAAGCGCGAGGATTGGCAGGCGGCGCTGGACGCCGCGCAGGCCGTCGACGCGATGGCGCCCACGAAGGAGAGCAAATTCTTCATCGGCGTAGCCTCGTTCCAGGTGGCCTACGACATCGTTCAGCATGTTCAGACGCTGACGAAGACCACGAAGAAGGAAGAGAAGGCGACCGCGTGCGCCGAAGCAAAGCAGGTCGATGACCTCCTCGCCATCACCCAGACGGCTATGCCGGCGGGCGGCGCGGTGGACAAGAACACGGCCGCGCAGATTCTCACGACGATCCCGCAGATCACCGAGTTCACCGCCGCGGTGAAGAAAGGATTCTGCAAGTAGGTCGCTCAACGTTGCTGAATCGAAAGCCCGGCGTCGAAAGACGCCGGGCTTTTGTTTGTGAGACGCACAATTGGGAACTGCTGCAGAAATCGAAACTGCTTTGGATACGGAACAAGGCGACAGGATTGAACGGAAACCAACAGGATGAACTGCATTTGAAGGGGGCGTAGCGTAGAGAGCCTCTCCGCCCAATCCCATTTGGAAGCAGTCAATCCTGTAGCTATTCCGTTCAATCCGGTCGGAGTGTCCCGTATCCAAGGCAGTTTCGCAGTTTTGCACGTCTCACCTTCAAGTCGCCGTGCGTGCGTCACAGCATCGGTGACCTGTGATGTCTACGTTGGCGCCTCTTCCTCGCCGGGAAGGTGCACCAGGTGCACCCACAAGTCGCGGGGCCGTGCCCGATACACGAGACGGCTCGCATTAGAGATCTCTCCATCCACGTTCACCGCAACCGACTCCGCGCTCTCGATCGTGACCTGCTTGAGCTGGACGTAGTGCACTCCTTCCTGGCCGATATGCTCCCCCTTCTTGACGCGAAGCACCGTCCGAGCGAAGTCGCGTCGCGGCATCGACTCGACGATGCAAAGATCGAGGAGTCCGTCGGTCGCCGAGGCCAGTGGCGTCACCATCGTCCCGCCGCCGGTGGAACGTGTGATGCCGACGGCGAACATGAGAAACTCGCCGTCGTACTCGAAGCCGTCGCCGGCGAACCGCGCGCGACCGGCGCGAAAATCGGCCAGCTTGCGCATGCCGCTGATGGCGTAGGCGATCGCGCCCAGCGCTTCCTTCGCATCCGGGGGCGTCTCGGCCGTCGCCTCCGCGCCGACGCCCCCCGTCGACACGTTGAGAAAACGGCGCCCGTTGAGCGACGCGGTATCGAGTCGCTTGGGCTTGCGTTGCAGGATAACATCCATGGCATGATCCGCATCCGCCGGTATCCCAACCTGGCGAGCGAAATCGTTGGCCGTTCCCACCGGGATGATTCCAAGCGGTACGTCGTATCCGTCCAGCCCATTGACGACTTCGTTCACCGTTCCGTCGCCACCGACGGCAGCGACGACGTCGACGCCGCGACGCGCGGCGTCCGCCGCCATCGCCGCCGCCTCGCCCGCTTCGAACGTCGTCAGCGGTTCCACGAAATGGCCCTTCTCACGCACCCACTCCACGAGGTGTCTCAGCTCGGGACGGTCGTCGCGCGCGCCGTGGATGATCAGTGCGATATGCTTGGAGCGCATGCCTCCGTCTAGCGCATATCACGCGCCTGTGCTCGCTGCCGAGACTATTGAGCTTCTCGGCGCGTCGAGTCGCGTATTGGACTGCACGCTTGGCGGTGGCGGGCACAGCCAGGCGTTACTCGAGGCGGGGGTGCAAACCGTTATCGGCGTCGACCGCGATCCCGACGCGCTGGCGGCCGCCAATCAGCGCCTCGGCTCCTATGCCACGGCGGGTCGCTTCTCCGCGGTCCAGTCGAACTACGCGGACGTGACCGATGAGCCGGCGCTCGAGGGTCTGAGCTTCGACGGGATACTCCTCGATCTCGGCATCTCGTCTCACCAGGTGGACGCCGAGTCGCGCGGGTTCACCTTCCGACCCGGAGCACCGTTGGACATGCGCATGGGACCGGACGCCGAACGCTCCGCCGACGACCTGTTGAACGAGGAATCGGTAGAGTCGCTCGCTCAAATCTTCAGGGAGTTTGGCGACGAACCCCGAGCTGAGCGCCTCGCGCGCGAGATCGTCCGGCGCCGTGGGAACCATACCTTCGCCACGAGCGATGATCTGGTGAAAGCGATTCGAGCGGTGCTTGGACCGAAGAGTGGATCGGGAGATTTCGCCCGACTGTTCCAAGCGGTCCGCATCGCAGTCAATGACGAGCTTCCGGGTCTCGAACGGGCGCTTCCGGCGTTGCGAGACCGTCTTTCGCCGGGCGGAACAATGGTGGTGATCTCCTATCATTCCGGCGAGGACCGCATCGCGAAGAACACCTTCCGGGAGTGGAGCGCCTCCTGTATCTGCCCGCCCAAGCAACCGGTCTGCACCTGCCGCGGCCGCCCGCTCGGCACCACCCTCACCCGGCGAGCCGTCACCGCGTCGGACGACGAGACGGCCGCGAACCCCCGCGCGCGAAGCGCACGGCTCCGAGCATGGCGAAGCGCAGGGTAGCGGCCAGGCGCCGGTCGGCGATTGCCGTCCTCCTCGTTGGTTTCGTCTTGGTGGCTACGGGCGTCATAGCACGGAGAGCGCTCGGCGTACGCCAACAAACCGAAATTCGAAAGCTCCAACTGCGGCGGGACTCGCTGCAGCAGGAGCGTATTCGGCTCGAAGGCGTAATTCGGGATTATTCGAGTCGGGCGCGCCTCCAGCCGATCGCCGAGCAGCGCTTGAACATGCACATCCCGACTCCCGAGCAGCAGATCATCCTGCAGCGTGGCGATAGTGCGGGCTCCCTCCCGCGCGCGCCGCGCACTCCGCCCATCCGGCATGATTCGCTCTAGCCGAATTGGTCTGGCGCACTCCGTTCTCGCCCTGTTCGCCATCGCGATCCTGGTGCAGGCGGCGCGCGTCCAGCTGGTGCAGGGTCGGGGGTGGCGCGCCCAGGCCGAGCGACAGCAAACAACGGACAAGGTGGTTCCGGCGCGTCGCGGCGACATTCTCGACGTGTCGCGCCGAGTGCTCGCCCAGAGCCACGAAGTCGTGCGGGTGGAGATCGCGCCGCGCGAGGTCAACGAACGAAAGAAGCTCAAAACGGCGCTCAACAAACTCAGAGTCGAGCCGTCGGTCATCGCGAGGGCGCTCGACACGTCCAACAGGTATCTGGTGGTGCCCGGCCAATTCCGGACCAGCGACGCGGCACAACTGGTAGCTCTCCGAGGGGTGTACTCCTTTCCGTCGATCGAACGGACGTACGCGATATCGGAAGGCGCCAAGGGAATCCTCGGCCGGGTCGGCGCGGATAACAAAGCGGTTGAAGGTTTGGAACTGTCGCTCGATTCGATCCTTCGCGGAAAGTCGGGGACGGCGACCCTCGTGAGAGATTCGCGTGGCCGCGGCCGCGAGTCCCCAACCGCGCCGGGCACGGCGCCGGTCTCGGGGAACAGCATCGTCCTCACACTCAACGCGGATCTTCAGGAGATCGCCGAAAAGGCGCTGGGCGACGCGGTCGCGCGTATGGGCGCGGAGGGTGGCGACATCGTCATTCTCGATCCGCACACCGGTGAGATCCGCGCGATGTCGAGTTGGCGGCCGGACAAGCGACAAACGGCGGCGACGGTGTTGACGGAACCCTTCGAGCCGGGTTCAACGTTCAAGCCGTTCATGGCCGCGGCGTTGATCGATCGCGGGCGCGTGACCGATGCGGACTCCGTGGACACGGGCAACGGCGTTCTCGACGTCGAGGGACGCAAGAATCCGATTCGCGACGATCATTTCGTGGGGAAGGCGCCGCTCTCCGTGGTGCTGCGATGGTCGAGCAACATTGGTATCGTGAAGTTCTCGTCGCGCCTGACGCCGCGGGAGAAGTACGAGACGATTCGCGATTTCGGATTCGGAACGCCGAGCGGCCTGCCCTATCCGACGGAGTCGGGCGGCGTGCTGCGAGTGCCGAAGAACTGGTCGGCGCAATCACCGATCTCACTGCCGATGGGCTACGAAGTTTCGGTCACTCCGCTTCAGCTTGCCCTCGCGTATGCGACGTTCGCCAACGGTGGAGAGTTGGTCGAGCCCGCGCTGGTGAAGCAGGTGATTGGTCCGGACGGATCGGTCGTCTACGAGCACCAGCGGCGCGTGGTCCGTCGGGTGATCAACAGGGCGACCGCCGACAAGGTGCGTCACATGCTGCTCGACGTGGTCGACGAAGGCACGGCCGTCGAAGCGGCGATCGACAACTTCATGCTGGCCGGGAAGACCGGTACACCGCGAAGCGCGGTCCGCGGGCACTACGTCGCCGGCCGCTACAATCCGAACTTCGTCGGCATCTTCCCGGCGGACAATCCGCAGTACGTGATCGTCGTGAAGATGACGGCGCCGCAGAGCTCGATCTACGCCGCGCAGACCGCCGCGCCGGTGACCAAGGTCATCCTGCAGGCCGCCGTGGCAGCGCGCGACGCGGCGCTCGATCGCGCGAAGCTCGCGTCCAGCGTCCATCCGAAAAACGACACGGTCATCAGCCAGCTCGCGATCACTCCGTCGTTGGAGGACTCGGGGGCGGGCGTTGCGCGGCGCACGGCGGTCATCGCCGCGGACAGCGCCACTCGAGGCGTGCCGTTCGTGGTCTCGATCCCCGCGCCGCCGGAAAAGCCGCAGAGAAAAGCAATGCGAGCTGTGCCCGACATCCGCGGACTCGGGGTGCGCGACGCGGTGCGTTCGTTGCACAGTGCAGGCTTCCGCGTACAGATCGCTCATGGCGCCGCTCCCGCCACATCTCCGGCTGCCGGCGAGCTGGCGCCGACCGGGACCGTAGTTCGCTTGCTCTTCGACTATTGAATGCACGCTGACATCGGCGCGATCGCCAGCGCCCTGAACGAAGCCGGTCTGCTCGTGGAGCAGCGCGGTAGCACGAACGTCGTTATCACCGACGTGACGGACGACAGCCGCGTCGTGACGGACGGCGCGTTGTTCATCGCGGTGAAGGGAACGGAGCGCGATGGCCACGACTATCTCGCCGCGGCGGCAGAATCGGGCGCCGTCGCCGCGATCGTGGAGGACGCCTCGCGAACCGACCTTCCGGCGCTTGTCGTCAACGACGGACGTCGCGCCGCTGCCATCGCCGCCGCGGCGTTCTTCGACTGGCCGGCGCGCGATCTTCAGCTCGTGGGCGTCACCGGAACGAACGGGAAGACGACCACGGTCAACATGCTCCGGCATTTGCTGGACAGCGACACGGCTCGCAGCGCGTCGATCGGCACGCTCGGTATTGCGATCGGCAGCGAGGCTGAGACACTCGCCGGTGGCGGCGGGCTTACAACCCCCGGCCCGGTCGAGCTCCAACGCGTCTTTCGTGCGTTGCTCGACGCCGGCGTGCGTCGCGTCGCGATGGAGGTCTCGTCTCATTCGCTCGACCAGCGGCGCGTGGAAGGCGTTTCGTTCGACGTGGGCGTGTTCACCAACCTGACGCGCGATCATCTCGACTACCACGGGACGATGGAGAAGTATTTCGCCGCGAAGTCGCGGCTGATCGAGCATCTCCGTCCGCATGGCACCGTCGTATACAACCTCGACGACCCGGCGTGGGCCGCGCTCGAGACCGAACGCCGTCGCGTGTCGTTCAGCGAGCGCGTGACGACGGCCGAGGTGCACGCCGAAGACGTGCGGTTCAACGCGCGCGGCAGCGAGTGGGTGCTCTGTCTCGCCGGCGAGCGCGAGCCCGTCCGACTCCCGCTCATCGGCGATTTCAACGTCATCAATGCCCTCGGCGCCGCCGCCGCGGCGTACGCGCTCGGACTTCCCGCGGCGCGGATCGCCGGCGCCCTCTCGACGATGCCGCAGGTTCCCGGGCGGCTGGAGGTGCTTCGGTCGTCGCCGACCGTGCTGCGCGATTACGCGCACACGCCGGACGCATTGGAACGCGCGCTCGATGCGGTGCGCCCGTTCGTCGACGGACGTCTCATCGTCGTCTTCGGATGCGGCGGCGATCGCGACCGCGGCAAGCGCCCGGTGATGGGGTCGATCGCCGAGCAAAAGGCCGACCTCGCGATCGTGACGAGCGACAATCCGCGCACGGAGAATCCGGAGCGGATCCTCGACGACATCGAAGGGGGAATGACCCGCAGGAATCACGAGCGGATCGAAGATCGGCGCGGGGCGATCGCACGCGCGCTGGACATCGCGGCACCGGACGACGTGATCGTACTCGCCGGTAAGGGCCACGAGACGTATCAAGTCCGCGGAATGATCAAGTATCCGTTCGACGAGAAAATCATCGTGCGCGAGCTGTCCGTCGCCGGAGCGCGCGACGGCGGGAGCGCGGCATGAGCACGGCACCTCCGACCACACAGCCCGCGGACTTCTGGACGCGCGATCGCGTCCGCGCCGCGCTTGCCGGCGTCGCGGTGGGCAACCATCCCGCGGGCTCGGAGCTGTTCCGACGTGTTTGGACGGACACGCGCACGATCGAGCCGGGCGACTTGTTCGTCGCGCTGGCCGGCGAGCGATTCGACGCGCACGACTTTCTGCGCGACGCCGTGGCGAAGGGTGCTACGGGACTCGTCGTCTCGCGCGCCACGGCTGCGGCAAATCTCGGCGTCCCCGCGTTCGAAGTCGACGACACACTCGCCGCACTTGGCGCGCTGGGTCGCTTTCGACGGAAGGCGTGGAGTGGGCCGGTGGTGGCCGTCGTCGGCACGAATGGAAAGACGAGCACAAAGGAACTGATTCGCGCCGCGCTCGGGAGTCGTCTCGATGTGCACGCGACCACCGGCAACCTGAATAACCTCGTCGGCGTCCCGCTCACGTTGCTCGCCCTCCCCGACGCGGCCGACGTCGCCGTGATCGAGATGGGGACTAACGCGCCAGGTGAAATCGCCCGTCTGCGGGCGATCGTGGATCCCGACGTGACGGTGGTGACGTCGATCGCCGAAGAGCACCTCGAGGGGTTGGGCGACGTGGCGGGCGTCCTGCGCGAGGAGCTTGCCGGCGTCGAAGCGGTGCCGGTGGCCGTCGTGCCGGCGTCGCAGCCGGAGGTGGCGGACGGAGCACGCGCGAAGGCGCGTCGCGTCGTCACAGCGGGTCTCGACACGGGCGACGTCGCGGCGGTCGCCAGCTCGATCGACGAAAATGGCCGCGGGCACATGCGAGTCGACGGCTGCGAGATCGTCGTGCCACTTCGTGGACTTCACAATCTACGCAACGCGACACTCGCCTTGGCGGCGGCGCGCGAGCTCGGGGTTGGACTCGACGATGCGGCGCGAGGCATCGCTGCGATGGCACCGCCGCCGATGCGCGTGAATTGGGAGCGGATCGGCCGCGCGACCTTGATCAACGACGCCTACAACTCCAACCCCGGCTCGGCTCGGGCGGCAATCGAGCTGCTGCGGCATGCGGGGAAGGGACGACAACGCGTCGCCGTGCTCGGGAGCATGCTCGAGCTTGGCGCGCAGACTCTGACGTTGCACGACGATGTGGCCCGCGCAGCGCTCGCCGATGGGTTGGAGCTCGTCGCCGCGGTGGGTGAGTTCGCCGCGGCATTTGCGCGTGTGGCGCCGAATGATCCGCGCGTCGTGTTGGCCGCGGACGTGGATTCGCTCTGGTCGGCGCTCGCGTCGCGGCTCACTCCCGACGCTGTTATCCTCCTCAAGGGCTCTCGGGGCATGCGTCTGGAGCGCCTCGTAAAGCCGATCACCGAGTGGGCGACGGGCGCCGCACCTGCCGATACTGTAGGCCATCCTTAAACAGCCACCGACCCGCGCCCCCCCCGCCGTGCTCTACCACTTCCTACTGCCTTTTGGGAAGCAGTACGCCGTACTGAACGTCCTTCGGTACATATCGCTTCGGGCCGTCGGCGCCGCGGTCACGGCGTTGCTGCTGTCCTTCGTCTTCGGACCGATCATCCTTCGCGCGCTCAAGCGGCAGTCCGTCCATCAAGTCGTTCGCGAGGGCACGCCGGATTCGCACGCGAGCAAGGGGACAACGCCCACGATGGGCGGGCTCATTTTCCTGTTCGCCGCCCTGGTGTCGGTGCTGCTGTGGGGTCGATTCAGTTTGAGCCGGCCGTACCTTCTCATCGCGATCTTCACCACGATGTGGATGGGCGTGATCGGACTGCTCGACGACTACCTCAAGCTCCAGCAGAAGAAGCGCGGGGAGAAGAATAGCGGACTGGTCGAGCGGTACAAGCTGGCGGGCCAGGTGATCGCCGGGCTCGCGCTGGGTTGGTACCTGTGGCAGTACCCGCTCTCACCGAACCTGCCTGGCGCGGCGACTACGCTGCCGTTCTTCAAGTACTACCTGGTGACGCCGCTCGCCGGTTTCGCCTGGCTGTATGTCCTGTGGGTGACGTTCATCCTCACCGGCACGAGCAACGCGGTGAACATCACCGACGGTCTCGACGGGCTCGCGTCCGGATTGTCGGTGATCGCATTCGGCACCTTCGCGATCTTCGCGTACATCGTTGGACGCCTCGATTATACTCGCTTCTTGTTGATGTTCTATTTGCCGGATTCCGGCGAGCTCACGGTTTTTTGTTTCGCCATGGTGGGCGCGTTGATCGGTTTCCTTTGGTTCAACACGCACCCGGCGCAAGTTTTCATGGGCGATACGGGCGCGCTCGCCCTTGGCGGGGCGCTCGGCGCCGTGGCGATCCTGCTCAAGTCGGAGTTCGTGCTCGCGTTCGTCGGCGCTGTCTTCGTCGCAGAGATGATGTCCGTGATCCTGCAACGGTATGTCTTCAAGTACCGTCGCTGGCGATACAACCTGGAGTACGCCCAGACTCACCGTGTGTTCAAGCGCGCGCCGCTGCATCATCACTTCGAGGAGCATGGATGGAAGGAGACACAGGTCGTCGTCCGATTCTGGATCATCGGCATTCTGTGCGCCTTCTTCGCTCTGAGCACGCTCAAGCTCCGCTGATCGATGGAGCAATCAGCTCAGCCTCTCGCTAGCCCAGCCTTACGGCCGGAGTGGCTCGCTGGCGAGATCGCGGTCGTCGGTTTGGCTCGAAGCGGCAAGGCGGCGGCGCAACTGCTCGCCCGTGCCGGCGCCCGCGTGTACGCGTCCGACTACACGACCGATTCCGATCTCGAGGCATCGGCTGGCGCGCTGCGCGAGGACGGAGTGGACGTCCAACTCGGCGGCCACGACATGGAGCGGCTGGCGCGTGCGTCTCTCGTCGTTGCCAGCCCCGGAGTTCCGCCGGACGCGCCGCCGTTCGCCGCGGCGCGCAAGGGCGGTGTCGACATCGTCAGTGAGATCGAGATCGGCCTGCGCTTCCTGCCTCGCCTGTCGTACATCGCGATCACTGGAACCAACGGAAAAACCACGACGACGGCGCTCGTCGGGCATCTCCTCACGGCCGTGCGCCGGCGCGCCGCGACCGCCGGCAACATCGGCACGCCGCTGACCGAGCTCGCGCTCTCGCGCACGCCGCCGGCATGGGTCGCCCTCGAGGTTTCCTCGTTCCAGCTCCACGACACGCCGAGCATCGAACCGACCGTCGGTGTCTTGACCAACCTCTCGCCCAACCACCTCGACCGGTACGACAGCGTCGAGGCCTACTACGGCGATAAGGCGCTGCTCTTCAAAAATGCGAACGCGGCGTCGAACTGGGTGACCAACGCCGACGACGCCGACGTACAGCGGATGGCCGCCGGCCTCCCCGGCGTGCAATGCCGCTTTTCAGTGGAAGGGCGGGCCGAGGCGTATTTCGACCGGGCGAGCGACATGCTCGTCGTCCTGGGTCATCCGCTCATTCGGCGCGAGGAGCTCACGCTGCTCGGCGATCACAACGTCGCCAACGCGTTGGCCGCGTCGCTCGCCGTCATGATGGCGGACCGTGAACACCGAACCCACCACGCGCTCAACGCGCTCCGCGACGGGCTCAGGAGCTTCACTGCGCTCGAGCACCGTATCGAGACGCTCGGTACCTTCGACGGCGTGACATGGATCAACGACTCCAAGTCGACGAACGTCGCGTCCACGCTCGTGGCGCTGCAGGGTATGCGGAGTCCGACCATTCTCCTGTTGGGCGGCCGGCACAAAGGCGAGCCGTACATGGCGCTCGCGCCCGAGCTCAAGCGGACTGTCCGAACCGTGATCGCGTACGGTGAGGCCGGACCGCTCATCGAAGCGGATTTGAGCGGGCTCGTGCCGCTGAGGCGCCTCGAATCGTCGTTTGATGACGTCGTGGCGACCGCGCGCGCCATTGCACGGCCGGGCGACGTCGTCTTGCTCTCTCCCGCCTGCTCGAGCTACGACATGTTCGACAACTACGAACACCGCGGCGCCGTCTTCAAGCGGCTCGCGGCCTCCGGCGCGTCCTGACATGCAGGTCCTCGAGATGAACGCGCCTACCATGGCGCGAAGAGCCGTCGCTGCTCCGGCCGATGTTCGCCTGCGCTGGCGGATGGGTCCCGAGGCCCGCGGCCTCGTGCTCATCAGTGCCGTATTGACGGCGTTCGGACTCGCGGTCCTCTACAGCGCGAGTGCCTTCGTCGCCATGAACGATTATGGCGGGAGCTCATTCTTCCTCCTCCGGCAGCTCGTCGGCGTTGCCGTGGGCGTCGTCGCCTTCGCCATCGCAGCGAAGGTCGATGCGGAGCGGCTTCACGCCTGGGCCTGGCCGATGATGTGGCTCACGATCGCCGCGATGGTGGCGGTGCTCGTGCTCCCCAACCGGATTGCGCCGGTCATCCACGGCTCCCGACGATTCCTGCTCGGTCCCTCGGTTCAGCCGTCGGAATTCGCCAAGCTCGCCGTCGTGGTGTGGGTCTCGATGCTGATCGTGAAGAAGGGAGAGACCCTCAAGCGGTTCACGAAGGGTCTCATACCGTTCGTTGTCGTGATTGGCGTACTCGACGTGCTGGCCGCGCTCGAGCCTGATCTCTCAGTGGCGATGCTGTTCACGCTGCTCATGGTGCTGCTCCTGTACCTGGGAGGCGCACGCATGAGTCATTTCATGGTCTTGGGAGCGTTGGCGCTTCCATTGACGCTCACCAAGATCGAGAAGTGGCGGTATGCCCTCTCGCGAATCACGGCCTTCGTGCACCCGGGTGACGCGCCGGACCAGGTTAGCTATCAATTGCATCAGTCGCTTGTCGCCGTCGGCTCCGGCGGTTGGTTCGGCCGTGGCTTTGGCGAGGGGATGCAGCAGGCGTACTTCGTGCCTTTCCCGTACAGCGACTTCGTCGCCAGCAATGTGGGGGAGGAGTGGGGATTCGCTGGATTGGCGGGGATCACGATCGCCTTTGCCATGTACGCGCTTTTCGGTTTCAGGATCGCTCGGTCGGCGCGGACTCCGTTTCTCCAGCTCGTTGCCGTCGGCCTGACGTTCACGACGGTGCTGACGGCGTTCCTGCACATCGGCGTGGTCATCGGGCTGCTGCCGACGACTGGACTGACGCTGCCATTCGTGTCGTACGGCCGGTCGAATCTCGTCCTCACGATGTTGTTCACCGGAATTCTCGTGAACATCGGCAGCACGAAGGAACGCGTTATCGGCGCTTCGGCCACCGATCCGCTCGCCGCGGCCGCGTAGCGCTCGCGCACTCCGCGCCATGACGCGCATCGTCTTCGCCGGAGGGGGCACCGGAGGCCATCTCTATCCCGGCATTGCGATCGCGCGCGCCCTCGTGCGGCTCGACCCGTCGGCGGAGCCACTCTTCGTCGGCGCCCTGCGCGGGATCGAGCGCGAGGTTTTGCCGAAGACGGAGTTCCCGCACCTCCTCCTCGATCTTCACCCGCTCTACCGGCGGGCGGTTTGGAAGAACTGGATGACGACGGCGGGTGCATTCGGCGCCTGGCGCCGTCTCGGAGCGATGGTCCGTGAAGAGCGACCGGCGCTCGTCGTCGGCACGGGCGGCTACGCGGCTGGGCTCATGCTTGCCTACGCGGTCGCTCACCGCATTCCGATCGTTCAGCAGGCGGGCGATAGTCTCCCCGGATTGACCGCCCGCACGTTCAGCCGGTGGTCGCGCGAGATCTACCTGAATTTCCCCGAAGCGGCTCGCGTTCTCGATTCGCACCACGAGGGATCGTTGATCGATACGGGCGCGCCGATCGAACCGCCACCGACGCCGCGGCCGGATCGTGCTGCCGCCCGAGCGGCGTGGTCTTTCCCGGAGCGGGGTGGCCGAGTCCTCCTCATTTACGGCGGCAGTCAGGGCTCGCTCGCCATCAATCGGGTCGTCGCCGAGTGGATCGACCGTGGGCTGCCCGCGAATCTGCACATCATCTGGGCAACGGGACGGGCCACCTACGATCGGTTCAAGAGCTGCGAGGGCCCGCGCGTTCGCGTGCGCGACTATCTGTCCCCCATCGCGGAGGCGTACGCCGCGACCGACCTCGCGCTTGCGCGGGCCGGTGCAATGACGACGGCTGAGCTATTCGCCTGGGGCATCCCGGCGGTTCTCGTCCCACTGCCCACCGCGGCGGCCGACCATCAAACGACCAACGCCGTGACGCTCGAGCGGGCCGGCGCGGCGGTCCATATTCCGCAGATCCAACTCACCGTCGAGCGGCTCGATGGGACCATCCGCCGCCTCCTCGACAACTCCTCCGAGCTCCAGCGTCTCGCTCGCGGGGCAAGCGAACGAGCCCGCCCAAACGCGGCAGAGGACATCGCGCGAAGAATCCTTGCGTTGCTGAATGACCGAGTAGCCGAGTAGCCGAGTAGCCGAGTAGCCGAGTTCCCGATCCATTTTTTATATTCCCGCGGCGAATGTCCCCCCCTCTGTTCGATTCGACGGATGCTCGACCCATCCACTTCGTAGGCATCGCCGGAGCCGGTATGAGCGCGCTGGCCGAGCTCTTTCTCCGGCGTGGCGTCGCCATAACCGGCTGCGACGCGCATCCGGAGACGGCCGGTGACCTCCGACGCCTCGGCGTATCGGTTACCGATCACGATCCGTCGCATGTCGATTCGGCTCGCGCGCTCGTCGTCACGTCGGCGATGCCCAAGGATCACCCGGAGCTTGTGCGTGCCCGCGAGCGGGGGATTCCTGTCATTCGTCGCGCCGAGGCGCTCGGCGAAGTCACGGTCGGCCGTGAGCTGGTCGGTATCGCCGGCACGCACGGCAAGACGACGACGACCGTGATGACGGCAATGGCGCTCGGCGCCGCGGGTCGTGATCCAACCGCGCTCGTCGGCGGCCGCGTCGGTGATTGGGGAGGAAATCTGCGCGCCGGCTCGGATCGACTCTATGTGGTCGAGGCGGACGAGTACGACCGCTCCTTCCTCGCCCTCACGCCGACAGTCGCCGTAGTCACGAACATCGAGGCGGACCACCTGGACATTTATGCGGACCTCGCGGACATCCGCAGAACGTTCGCCCAGTTCGTGAAGGGCGCGCGACACATCGTGCTCTGCGCGGACGACGCGAATGCCAACGCGCTGTCGACGCCGAGCAGCACCGAGGTCGTGCGGTACGGAATCGCGTCCGCCGATGCCCGACTGGTGGCCCGCGACATCTCCGCGCAGAACGGAACGACCGCGTTTCACGTGACCTATGACGACGAGAGCCTGGGAGGGGTCGAGCTGCGTGTGCCCGGCCGCCACAATGTGCTCAACGCGCTAGCGGCGATCGGCAGTGGGCTGGTACTCGGCGCGGACCTGACGTCGATGGCGCGAGGGCTTGCCGAGTTCAGAGGCGCCGAGCGTCGATTCCAACGATTGGGCGACGCCGGAGGCGTGACGGTCGTCGACGACTACGCACACCATCCCACTGAGATCTCCGCCACGCTGGCGGCTGCTCGGAGCTCCTTCCCGGGGCGCCGCCTCGTCGTGGCCTTCCAGCCGCACTTGTACACACGGACACGCGATTTCGCGTCGGAGTTCGGCGCCTCCCTGGCAGCGGCTGACGCAGTCTTCCTCACCGAGATCTATCCCGCGCGCGAAAAGCCGATCGAAGGGGTGTCGTCCACTCTGGTCGAGAGCGCGGTTCGGCAGTCGGGCGGAAAACTACAGTGGCGCGGCCGGCGGGAGGAGTTGGCCGACGCTCTCGCTGCCTTCGTGAGGGAGGGGGACGCCGTGATTACACTCGGCGCGGGAGACATCACGAAAACCGGCGCCGAGCTGCTGGCGCGGCTAGCGGCGCCCGCATGACCGACCCCCAGTCGCCGGAAGCACCCGCGTCGCGAGACCGACCAACCTCCGAGAAGACTGCGAAGGAGCCGCTCCTCTCGAGAAAGTACAAGCTGGCTTTGGGCGGTATCGTCGTGCTTTTGGCGGTGACCAGCCGGTTTTGGGGGCCGCTTCTCATGCGCCGGATGGACTACTTCCGCGTGCGGCGCGTAGAAATCGTGGGAGCGCGCTATGTTGCGCCCCGTGACATTCTTGCCAAGTTGCACGTCGATACGACGGCGTCAGTGTGGGATCCTACCTCGGCACTCGAAGCGCGAGTCGCCAGCCATCCTGAAATCCAACATGTCGTGGTTCATCGGAAGCTGCCGGGGACACTCGTGATCGAGGTGACCGAGCGGGTGCCGGTCGCGCTCGTCCAGTCGCAGGGCGTTCTGCGCGCCTACGACGAGCGGGGCGTGGCGCTGCCGATCGACCCCACTCGGGTCGACGTGGACGCCCCCGTGCTCATGGAGCGCGACGTCGCTTTGCTCCGCCTGCTCGCCCGGATCAAGCGGACGATGCCCGCGTTCTACGCACGCGTCAGTGCCGTCCGCCGGACGGGGGGGGGCCGCGACGAGATCCTGCTCGAGCTGGAGAAACAGCCCGTCCGCGCCATGCAAGACGTCTCGATGGAACGCCTCGCCGAGATCGCGCCCGTCGAGGAGGATCTCGCGCGGAAGCAGCTTCGCGCGGCCGAGATCGATCTTCGCTTCCGAGACCAAGTCATCGCCAGACTGCAATGAATATGGAACGCCTCGTTGCCGGGCTCGACGTCGGGTCGGCAAAGACGACTGCCATCATCGCCGAGGTGGAGGGCGACCTCCCCAAGCACCCGTCGATCAAGATCCTCGGGGTTGGGCAGGCCAAGACCACCGGTGTCTACCAGGGCATGGTCTCGGATATCGAGGAGACCACCCGCTCCATCAAGAAGGCGATGCAGGACGCCGAGCGCATGGCGGGCGTGCAGGCCGGCGAGGTGTTCTGCGGTATGGCCGGCGAGCACGCGCACGCGATGATCAGCAAGGGAATCGTCGCCGTAAGTCACGATGAGATCGACAAATCGGACGTCGATCGCGTGAACGAGGTGGCCCGCGCCCAAGCGATCCCACAGGACCGCGAGCTCTTGCACGCGATCCCTCAGGAGTACACCGTCGATCGCAACAGCGGGATTCGGGATCCCATTGGGATGAGCGGCACCCGGTTGGAGACGGAGATGTATCTCGTCACCATCGGCAGCTCGCCGCCGATCCACTTGCGACGCTCGGTCGAGCGGGCCGGGTACAAGCTGCGCGAGCTCGTGCTCGAGCCGCTTGCCAGCGCACTCGCCGTGCTCACGGAAGACGAGAAGGAGCTCGGCGTTGCTCTCGTCGAGGTCGGCGCGAGCGTCACCGACCTCGCGATCTTTCACGAAGGGAAGATCCGGCACCTCGGCACGATCCCGTTCGGGGGTAAGAACGTCACCCGTGACATCGTCCACGGGCTGGGTGTGACACAGGCCGACGCGGAGCGCCTGAAGGAGCGGTACGGTTGCGCGTACGAGCCGCTCATCGACCCCGGCGAGGTGATTCAGCTGCCGAGTACGGGCGCGCAGGGTGAACGCCACATCCCGCGCGAGCTCCTGGCGCACATCATCCACCAACGAATGGACGAGGTGTTCGATCTGGTCCAGCAGGATCTCTCGGCGGCCGGCTTCAGTGGGAAGCTGAGCGCCGGAGTGGTTCTGACGGGCGGTGCGGCGTCGATGCTGGGGGCGGCCGAGCTGGCGAGCGAAGTGTTCGGGACGGGCGTCCGGGTGGGAGTGCCGTCGGATCACCTCGGCGGACTGATCGAAGCGGTCAACTCGCCTCGGTTCGCGACGGTGGTCGGGCTGGCGCAGTACGGCGCGAACCGGATCGCACTGGGTGGTGTATCGAGTGCCCGGCGGTTGCCGCTCGGGAAGGGGATGGAAGGGATCGCCGCGAAGGTCAAGTTCTGGCTTCAGGATTTTTTCTAGTTTTCATATTAGCGAACGCTCAATAGCGTGGTGCTGTCAGGAGATAGGTCGCGCGGTGGGCGCGACGCATCAAATTTCTGTGAGGCACCGCACGCGCTGTGGATAACTAGCCGGACGCCGGATTGTTCGATCTCCCTCGGGAATCGGCGAAAAAAGGGGTAGTCGGAAGCCAAGAAAGCATTATATTGCGCGAGCACTTTTGTCCCGAACGACGACTTGCCGTGCGTCGACCCGGCCAGTCGTCGATGCCCTGGTTTGTTCCTTCCCGCTGGTCCCGTCCCACCTTCGAAGTACGGAACCGTTCTCAATGATCTTCGAGTTCGAAGAGAGCGCGACGCAGAACGCCCGCATGAAGGTCGTGGGCGTCGGCGGTGGCGGTGGCAACGCCGTCAACCGGATGATCGACGAACACCTCGAAGGGGTGGAGTTCATCTCGGTCAATACCGACGCGCAGGCCCTGCTCAATTCCAAGTCCGACGTCAAAGTCCAGATCGGGAAAAAGCTGACACGCGGCCTCGGCGCTGGTGCGCGGCCCGAGATCGGCAAGCAAGCGATCGAGGAGAACCGCGACGAGGTCTCTCGCACGATGGCCAGCGCCGATCTCGTGTTCATCACCTGCGGCATGGGTGGCGGCACGGGCACCGGCGCCGCGCCCGTCATCGCCGAACTGGCGAGAGAGGCCGGCGCCCTGACCGTGGGCATCGTGACCAAACCGTTCCTCTTCGAGGGACGTAAGCGCATGCGCCAGGCGGAGCAGGGCATCGCCGACATGCGCAAGAACGTGGACACGATGATAGTCGTCCCGAACGAGCGGCTGCTCGCCGTTGTCGGCAAGGGCATCCCGTTCCAGGACGCGCTCAAGAAGGCCGACGAAGTCCTGCTGCACGCCACGCAAGGCATCTCGTCGCTCATCAGCGTCACTGGCCTCGTGAACGTCGACTTCGCCGACGTTCGCACCGTCATGCAGGCAGGCGGCTCGGCCCTCATGGGCACCGGCATCGGCCGTGGCGAGAACCGCGCGATGGAGGCAGCCCAGCAGGCCATCAGCTCCCCCTTGCTCGACAACGTGAGCGTCTCGGGCGCTACCGGCGTCCTGGTCAACATCACCGGCGGGGCCGACCTGACGCTCGGTGAAGTGCACCAGATCAACGAAATCATTCACGACGCGGTCGGGGACGACGCCGAGATCATCTTCGGCGCCGTACACGAGCCGGCGATGCAGGGCGAGATCCGCGTGACGGTCATCGCCACCGGCTTCGATCGGGCGCTCCAGATCGGAACGCCGGCCCAGACGGCGGTCGTCATGCCCAAGGGCAGCCCGCCGGTGATCCCGTTTCCGAACACCCGTCCGGCCCGCGTCACCGGTCCGGTCTCACGAAATCCGGAGCCGCCGCGCGGCAACCGTCCCACGAATGAAAAGGGCGATCTCAACGACATGGAGATCCCCACGTTCATTCGGAGGCAGATGGATTGAAGCCCGGGCTCGTCCGAGTTGCTCTGTACTCCCTTGTCGCGCTGGCCTTGGCCGGCGCGCTTCGCTTTACCCCGCCTCTTCCCGATGCGGAGCGAAAGCCGGCGGAGGTATTCGTCGCCCAGGCCGGCCAGCCCGCATGGAAGCTTCGCTACGACACGCTCGGCAGGGGCGAGTCGCTTCAGTCGCTGTTCAAGCGCGGGGGTCTGAACGACGTCGCCGCGGTCCGTGCTGTTCAGGCAGCGGCCTCCGCGTCGCTCGACCAGCGCCGGATACCGAGCGGAATGCCGGTTACGCTGCGATCTCAAGCCGCCGACTCGAGCCCGTCCGAGATCACGCTCCAATTGGCGATCGACCGGCTGCTCCATCTGCGACGAACCGGCGAAACGTGGGTAGGTGAAGAGGAGCGGCTGCCGTGGACGACGGACACCGTCGTCGTCGTCGGAACGATCGCGTCGAACTTATACGATGCGATGGACGAAAGCGCGAAGCGCGACATTCCTGAGGGCGCCAGACAGCAGCTCGCTTGGTCGCTTGCCGACGTCTACGAGTACCGCGTGGACATGAGCCGCGACCTCCAGAAGGGCGACGAATTCCGCGTCGTCGCCGAGCGCTCCGTGACGCCGGGCGGCGCCGTGCGGATCGGCAAAGTCATTGCGGCCGCGTTCAAGCTCTCCGGTTCGGTCATCGAGGCGGTTCACTTCGCGAGCCGATCGGTGAGCGGCGAGTATTTCGACCAAACGGGGAAATCGATGCGCGCCGCGTTCCTTCGGGCGCCGCTCGAGTTTCGGCGCATCAGCAGCGTCTTCGGCGGGCGCGAGCATCCAGTGCTCGGCGGATGGCGGTTGCACAAAGGAACCGATTACGCGGCCAACATGGGAACGCCCGTGCGGGCGATTGGCGACGGTGTCGTCGTTCGCGAAGGCTGGGGGAACGGGTACGGCAACGTCGTCGAGATCCGCCATCGCAACGGCTTCATCACACGCTACGGCCACCTGAGCCGCTTTGCCCGCGGACTTCACACCGGCTCCCGCGTGACGATCGGACAGACGATCGCTTATGTCGGCAGCACGGGAATGAGCACCGGTCCGCACCTGCACTTCGAGGTGCTGGTGAACGGCCAACAGCGCGACCCTCGCGTGGCGCTGCGATCGAGCGGCGGCGAACCGATTCCGCAAGCCGAGCGCGACGAGTTCGCACGCGTGAAAGATCAGTTGCTCGCTTCGCTCGAGACGCCGACGACCGGCGTCACCAAGCTCGCGCAGCGCTGACGAGTCCGTCGCCCGGCGCGAGCCGAGCAACTAGGTTTCGCGCATGTCGCCGTGGCTCCTCGCGATCGTTGTAGGGCTCATCGTCGCGCTCATCCAGTACGGTCCCCGCGAGCTCCGCAACGCATCGAGCCTGATCACGGCGGTGCTGCGCGCGGGGGCCGTCGCGCTCGTCACTGCGTTGCTGCTCGATGCGCCGGCTGGCTTTGCCAAGCCGGTTCCCGCGTGGGCGGCGCTCGACGTCTCGCTCAGCATGAACCGCGGAGACAGCACCGTGTGGCGCGCGGCGCGTGACTCGGTCCGTCGTGCGCGCGTGGACTCGACCTTTCTGTTCGGCGATTCCGTCCGCCGCGCCGACACGATCGGTACGCCGCACGACCAGGCAAGCGTGCTCCGGCCGATTATCGAGCGCGCGCTCGGCGCCGGTCATCCTCTCGTCATCATCACCGACGGCGAGATCGACGATCCCGATGCGGCGCAGGTGCTCCCGCCCGGCTCGCGGCTGATCGTGCTTGCGCATCAGCCGCGTCGCGACGTCGCGGTGGCCTCCATCGAAGCGCCGCGCGCGGTGGTCAGCGGTGACACCGCGGAGCTTCGCGTCGGCATTGCCGCCGGCGCGCTCGGGTCGCGGCCAGGGTCGCTCGCGCTGTCGCTGGATGGGGCGCCGATCGCCCAGCAATCGTTCGATTCGCTGCCACCGTTCGGCGAGCGGGTGCTATCGATGAAAGTGAAGCTCGAGAGCGCCACGGGTGGCGGGAGCGGAGGCGGTCCCGAAGTACTGCGCGCCGTCTCGACCGCGCCCGAGGACGCCGAGCATCACAACGATACGCTGGCGGTGACGGTGGATGTCTCTCGAGCTGCGAGCGCTGTGTTCGTTTCGACGTCTCCCGATTTCGACGCGCGCTACGCACTCGCCGTCCTCCGCGGTTCGCTGGGCATTCCCACGCGCGGCTATTGGAAAGTGGCGCCCGGCGAATGGCGCAACGAAGGGTCTTTCAGCCCGGTCCCCGAATCGGACGTGCGGCAAGCGCTACGCGATGCGCCGGTAGCCGTGATTCATGGTGACACATCCGCCTTCGGAGATCCGCGCCGAGCTACCTCCGGTCCGCTCGCGTTGATCGTGACGTCGTCGACGGACGGTGAGTGGTATCCCGCATCGGCGCCGGCGTCGCCTATCGCGGCGGCGCTTTCCGGCGTGGTCTGGGACAGCCTTCCGCCGGTCGCCGAAGCGTCGCAGGCGCCGGCCGGAAACTGGACGGGAGTGGAGACTCGTCGTGGTCGCGGTGAAGAGCGAAAGCCGCTCGTCGTCGGGACCGATTCGCCGCGCCGCGTCGCCGTAGTCGCCGCCGCAGGCCTGTGGCGATGGCGGTTCCGCGGCGGTGTCGCCGCCGACGCGTTCACCGCGTTCTGGGGTGGTATCTTCGATTGGCTCGCTGCCGAGCGCGCCGACCGCCGCGCGGCAGTGCCGGACGACCGCGTCGTGCACGCCGGCGAGCCAGTGCGCTGGCGAAAAGGCTCGGCCGCGGATTCTGTGGTGTCGTTGACTCTGCGCCCGCGTGGTGGCGCCCGCGCGGATTCGCTGACGCTGCGTTTCCCGCCCGGTGCAAACGTGGTGGAGAGCAAGCCGCTGGCGCCCGGGATCTACGACGTGACGACGCAGGGAGGAAAGTCCCTGCTCGCGGTGAACGCGTCGCGAGAGTGGTTGCCGCGCGCGACACGCATCTCCGCGGCACGTCAGCGCGGCACGCTTTCCGCCGAGACCGCACCGCGTTTGCGCGGCACGGGTTGGGCATATGCGCTGGCGATATTGATGCTGTGCGCCGAGTGGCTGCTCCGCCGCCGGCACGGGATGCGATGACTGGAATGGAATAGATGCGGCTTCTTCGAAAATCAGGCGATGTTCCGAAGCGTTCGCTCTGGCAGAAGATCAAGGACATCGCGCTCATGGACGTTGCCGTCCTGGCGAGTGGCGGTGTCAAGCCGGGTTCCCTCGAGGATCTCGAGCAGTTGCTGCTGGAGGCGGATTTCGGGGTTCCGGTAACGCTGCGTCTCGTCGAGGAAGTAGAGCGGCGCGCGGCGCGTGGTCAGGTCATGACGCAGGACGAGTTTCACGACGCGCTCTCCGAAGGCGTGGAGACAGCGCTCGTCGCCGGCAACAGCGACGCGCGTCTCGCGTTCGCCGCCACTGCGCCGACGGTCATCCTCGTCGTGGGGGTGAATGGCGCCGGCAAGACGACGTTCATCGGCAAGCTGAGCGACCGATTCCGTCGCGACGGCAAGCGCGTAATGGTCGCTGCCGGGGACACCTTCCGCGCCGGCGCGATCGACCAACTCCGGCTCTGGGCGGAACGGACGGGCGCGGTGTTCGTCGGCGCGAAGGCGGGAGCCGACCCCGCGGCGGTGGCGTTCGACGCCATCGACGCCGCGACGACGCGCGGCGTGGACGTTCTCATCGTCGACACGGCGGGCCGGCTGCACACGAGCGAAGGGCTGATGGAAGAATTGCGCAAGGTCGCGCGCGTCATCGCCAAGCGGCTTCCTGGCGCTCCGCACGAAACGCTCCTCGTGCTCGACGGCACGATCGGTCAGAACGCCGTGCAACAGGCCAAGACCTTCGCCGAGGCGGTGCCGGTGACGGGGCTCGTTGTCACGAAGCTCGATGGCACGGCGCGCGGCGGCGTCGTCGTGGCCGTTCACGAGGCGATCGATGTTCCGGTGAAGTTCCTCGGCATGGGCGAGGGAGCGGACGATCTCGAGCCATTCGAGGCGCGGGAGTTTGCCAGAGCAATGCTGAGCGAAGAGTAGGGCGGGGCGTCCAAGCTCGATGGCGCGCGTGACTGAGAGTCCCCTTCCTCGGCCCCAGCGGCTCTTCCTGGACACACCGGTCACGTATCTGAAGGGCGTCGGGCCGGCGCGAGCCGAAGCGCTGCGTCGTCTGGGAATCGTCACGGCGGGCGACCTTCTCTATCACGTCCCGCACCGCTACGAGGACGCGTCCACGGTCGCGCCGATCAGCAGCCTCGAACCGGGAATGCACGGCACGGTCATCGGGACCGTCATCTCGAAGGGGATCATCCCGACGCGCAAGGGCCTTCGCATCTTCCAGGCCGTGCTGCGCGACGATTCCGGAATGATAGAAGTCTCATGGCCCGGCCAGCCCTTCCTCGATCGCGCGATCTCCAAGGGTGACGTGCTGCTCGTTACGGGCAACGTGCGCTTTTTTCACGGACGCCAGCTGCAGCCGCGGGAGCACGTCAACCTCGGTGACGAGGCGGCAACGACGATGGGCGGGCGCGTGCTCTCGGTTTATCCGGCCACCGAAGGCCTCTCGTTCAAGCAGATCCGGTCGATCATCGAGGCACATCTCGAGGCGCTCCTCCCGCTCGTCACCGAGTACCTGCCGCCCGACGTCGTCCGCGGCGCCGACGTACCGGACATCGCGACGGCGCTGCGCATGGTCCACCGGCCTGCGTCGATCGCCGAGGCGATGCGGGGCCGTGCGCGGCTGGCGTTCGAGGAGCTCTTCTTCGTTCACGTGCTGCACCAGCGAGCGAAAGACCTCGCCCGCGAGAAGCGAACGGGTATCCGCTTCACCAACAAGCGCGAGCTCACGACCCGGCTCCGTGAGTCGCTCCCGTTCCAACTCACCGGAGCGCAAGTGCGGTGCGTCCGCGAGATCTTCGGCGACATGTGCAGCGACCGCCGCATGCAGCGGCTGTTGCAGGGAGACGTGGGGAGTGGGAAGACGATCGTCGCTCTCTTCGCCGCGTTGCTGGCGATGGAGAACGGCTATCAGGCAGCGATCATGGCGCCGACCGAGCTCCTCGCCGAGCAGCATCGCGATTCGATGACGCAGTTGCTCGCACCGTTGGCGATCGAGCCGCTGCTGATCACCGGAAGTCTGCCTGCACGCGAGCGGAAAGCCGCGGCGGCGAGACTCGCGATCAAGGAGCCTGTTCTCGTCGTGGGGACGCACGCATTGGTTCAGGGGGCGACCCAGTTCGCCAATCTTGGCTTCGCGGCGATCGACGAGCAACACCGCTTCGGCGTGGAGCAGCGCAAGGCATTGGCCGGGAAGGGCGAGTTCCCGGACGTGCTGCTCATGTCCGCGACGCCCATTCCGCGTTCACTCGCTCTGACACTCTACGGCGATCTCGATCTGAGCATGCTGGATGAACGTCCGCCGGGGCGGCAACCGGTGACGACGGCGCTTCGCCGCGAATCCGGTCGCTCGCGTGTTTTGCAGTTCGTCGACCGACAGATCGAGCTCGGACGCCAAGCGTACATCGTCTATCCGGTGATCGAGGAATCGGAGAAAACGGATCTCAAGGCGGCGACGACAATGTTCGAGACGCTGAGCAGTGGCCCATTCTCGCATCGCAGAATGGCGCTGCTCCACGGCCGCATTCCGAGCGACGAACGCGACGACGTCATGCGCCGCTTCCGCGATCGCCAGATCGACATTCTCGTCGCCACCACGGTCATCGAGGTTGGGATCGATATTCCGAACGCGACCGTGATGTTGGTCGAGCACCCGGAGCGATTCGGCCTGTCGCAATTGCACCAGTTGCGCGGGCGCGTCGGCCGCGGCGCGGACGAGTCGTATTGCATCCTTCTCGGCGACGTGAGCCCGGAGGTCGCCGAGCGACTCCACATTTTCGTGCGTACCGAGGACGGATTCGAAATCGCCCGGGAAGACCTGCGTCTCCGTGGGATGGGCGACCTATTCGGCGAGCGACAAAGTGGCGTTCCGACCTTCCGGGTCGCCGATCCGCTGCGTGACGAAGTTCTCAACGAGAGCGCGCGCGCCGCGGCGGAACGACTGCTTGTGGGCGATCCGGACCTGACGCGGAGCGAGCACGCCGCGCTTCGCCGCGTTCTCGGCGACCGCTATGCCAAATCGCTCGAGCTGTTCCGCGTCGGCTGAGGGACTTGGGAGAACGCGCCTCAGCTTTTTCCGGGCGGCTGTGCCAGTCGTCGCTTGATCCGCTCGAGCTCCGCGTTCGCCTTCGCCAACTCGTCCTTCAATCGCTTGATCTCGGCGTCGGCGCTCGTGTCGGGGGTGCGCGACTCGGAGCGCGTGTCCGTCGCTCGATTGGGCGGCCCTGGGGCCTCGTGGGCCGCGACGCTGGCGGACGCCGCGAGCCGATTGGCGGCGTCCAATTGTGCCGCGACCCGGCGGAGCGTCATCGCCTCGACGGCGTGATCGTGCGGCCGCGTATCGGCGAGGTAGGCGTCCAGCGACGCCAATCCAACGGTAAGCGAGCCGTTTCGGTTGCTCGGATCGAGCCGAAAGACTCCCTGCCAGAAGATCGCTTCGTTGGCGGGGTGGGTGCCGGGGTGGAGGCGCGCGAACTGACCGAGGAGGCTGTCAGCGGCTTCGAAATCGCCGCGGCCGGCGCGCTCCTGAGCGGCCCCCAAAGTCTTCGGCCACTCGCTATCGGCCACGGGCGTCGGATTTGGGCGCAGCATCTGGCTGCAGCCGACCGAACCGGCCGCGGCGAGAGCCAGCAATAGGCGAAGGCCGCGGCCAGCGCTCACACCGGAACCGGCAGTGGACGCTGTGCGGTGTGTCGTCCCGTCACTCTGACGGGCAGAGCGATCGAGAACGTGGTACCGACCCCAGGTGTGCTCTCGCACAAGATGGACCCTCCGTGCGCCTCCACAATTTGCTTCGCAATGGCAAGTCCCAAGCCGGACCCGGCGGCCCGAGCCGACCGCTGATTGTCGGCCTGATAGAACTTCTCGAATATCCGCGGAAGCTGTTCGGGCGGAATGCCAGCTCCGCTGTCGTGCACCCGCATGAGGATGGCGTCGTCCTCAACCGGCTCGAGTATCAGCTCGACCGTGCCGCCGTGCGGGGTGAACTTGAAGGCGTTCGAGAGAAGGTTGCCGAGGACCTCGTTGATGCGGTCCGCGTCCCAGAACACTTCGTCGGGCAGGCCCGGCTCGCGCTCCACGCGGAAGTCGATCTCGCGCTGCACGGCCAGCACGTGGAAGGCGCGCTCTAGGTCGGAGACGAGCCGGTTCAATGACACTTCTCGCGGCTCGAGCCGACCGCCGCCCGCCTCGAACCGGCTGACGTCGAGCAGCTGCTTGACGAGCCGGAGCAGCACGTTGGCCTGGGTCGCGAGTGTGCGGTGGACCTCCAGCTGCTTCTGATCGACGCGGCCGTAGACGCCCTCCTCGAGCAATTGGAGATACCCGATCATCACGTTGATCGGCGTCTTGAGCTCGTGCGACGCCACCGACACGAATTCCGCCTTGAGCTTGTCCAGCTCCGCGAGCTGCCGCGTCATGTCGTCGAAGCTCGAGGCAAGCTGCCCGAATTCATCCGTCCGCGCGCGTGGAATATTGAGCCGATAGCCGAGATCTCCGTCGGCCACGGCGCGCATCCCGGAGCGCAACTCGAAAATCGGCCGGCTGATCGTGCGCGTCAGCCAGAGCGAGATGACCGCGGCAAGCGAGATGGCGAGCAGCAGCGCGCCGATCGAGCCCGAGGTGATGTACGCGATGCGCGTGGTCTCGTCCTCCACGCGCTGCGAGGTGCGTTCGCGGACTTTCCGTTCGGCCGCGCGGACGACCGAGTCGGCGCGGTTGAGGGCCGGCACAAAAGCGTTCGAGGAAAGCGAGTCGGCGAGCTTCGTGTCGCCGTTGATGGCCGCGCGGTACTCGGCCGGCGCGGCGGCGGCGATCAAGTGAATCGACGTCGCAATGTCGGAGGCGAACGTTGGCAGATTGTAGTGCGCCAGCGTATCGGCCAGGCGGTCGGCTTGGTACAACTCGCGATCCATGGCGGCGCTGGTGGCGACGTCACGTGAAAAAAGCAGGGCGAGCTCCTCGCGTCGGAGATCGTTCAGACCGTCACGCAGACGGCCCAGGACGATTAACGCGGCGATTTCCGTTTCGCGGAGCTGAAGGGCGTCAGTCCGCAGACGGAAAAGTGAGGATACCGCGAAGACGAGTGGGCCGACGAGGATGACCGCAATGGTGACAAGACCAATGACGAGCCTCGAGCGCAGGGTCATCGCTTGGGGGTGCGAAGTTCAGGTGTGCGTTCCACCGATGCAAGGACAACGCCGAGACAGCGGCGTCGGCCTGAGGGGTACCACGCCTCCCATGGGAGGTATAGCGTTAAGGCTCGCCACGCCAACAACGTTTACACCCCGCCGCCGCGCGCACCACATGGCCGACCCCACGCCGCGCATTGTCGATCTTTCCCAACACGTTGGACAAACCGTCACCGTTCGCGGGTGGATAACCCACGTCCGGTCCTCCGGCAAGGTCGCGTTTGCCGTGGTCCGCGACGGGACGGGCATCGTCCAGACAGTTCTCGTAAAGACGCAACTTCCGCCGGAGGTGTGGGAGCGTTTCAAGGAGCTTACGCTCGAGACATCCGTGCATGTAACAGGCGAGGTGCGCGCCGAATCGCGCGCCCCTGGAGGTCACGAAATCGGTGTGACAGGCCTCACCGTCATCGGCGCGAGCCCGATCGACTACCCGATTCAGCCGAAGGAGCACGGGATCGACTTCCTCCTCGACAATCGTCACTTCTGGCTTCGCAGCAACCGGGTGCGCGCCATTTTCTCGATCCGAAACGAGATCGAGCAGGCGATCCACGACTTCTTTTATGAGCGTGGCTTCCTCCGCATCGACACGCCGATCCTGACGGCGGCGATCGGGGAGCGGAGTGGATTGTTTTCGACTGAATATTTCGAGGAAGGCAATGCCTACCTCGCCCAGACCGGGCAGCTATACGGCGAGGCCGCCGCGGCCGCGTTCGGCCGCATCTACACCTTTGGCCCGACATTCCGCGCCGAAAAATCCAAGACGCGCCGACATCTCACCGAGTTCTGGATGATCGAGCCCGAAGTCGCCTGGAACGACTCGAACGACAACATGCGCCTGCAGGAAGACTTCGTGTCGTTCATCGTGCAGCGCTGCCTCGCGCGCCGGTCGGCGGAGTTGCGTGAGCTCGAGCGAGACACGGCCCCGCTCGAGCGCGTCAAACCGCCATTTCATCGGATCAACTACACGGACGCCGTCTCGGTGCTCCAGCAGCGGGGAAGCAGCATCACGTGGGGCGACGACCTCGGGGCCGAGGACGAAGCACTGCTCGTCGCCGAGTACGACCGCCCCGTGTTCGTGATGAACTATCCGAAGGAAGCGAAAGCGTTCTACATGAAGGAGAATCCCGAGGACCCGCGGACCGTCCTCTGCGACGACTGCCTCGCGCCCGAGGGATACGGTGAGATCATCGGCGGCTCACAGCGCGAGGATGATTACGATCGGTTGCTACACCGCATCAACGAGGAAGGCCTCCCGGTCGACGCGTACGGCTGGTATTTGGATTTGCGAAAGTACGGAACGTTCGTGCACTCAGGATTCGGTCTCGGCCTCGAGCGCACTGTCGCGTGGATCTGCGGATTGCCGCACATCCGCGAGGTAATCGCGTTCCCGCGGATGATGCATCGATTGAGGCCGTGAGATGCGGGGCACGAGACCGGGACGAGACACGAGACACGAGACACGACGGGGAGTGCTTACTCTGCACTCCCCCCTTCAATTCCGGCTGTTGACTTCAAACGCCGTCTCCGCGCCGATCCGCGCAAATCCGTGCTGTTATCCGTGTCAGAACACTGTTCCCCGAGTTTGAGTGGTCGCCGGACCGGCCGCTACCCGACTTGAGACTGAAAGTTTGGACACGGATCAACTGCACTGATGGTCGCGGAAAGGCACGGAGAAGGCGTGACGAGAAATTGGAAGATACCGCTCGGCTATTCGGAATTACCGCGGTTCGTGTTTGTGTCCGGCGTCCCTGTCTCGTATTCCTTCACTTCATCCCACAAAGCGTCAAGCTCCTCCAACGACGCGGCCCCGACCTTCAGACCGCGCTCCGTGGCGAGTCGTTCAACTCCCGCGAATCGGCGGGCGAATTTGATGTTGGCTTTGTCGAGGGCCAGAGCCGGGTGAACGTCCGCCTTGCGGCACAGGTTTACTACGGCGAAAAGCAGATCGCCCAGCTCTACCTCGAGCCGCTCGTGCGCGGCGTCGTAGCGCGGGGCGCCCGACGGTTCGGCGCTTCGCTCGGCGAGCTCACCTCGAACCTCGCGCAACTCTTCCTCTACCTTCTCGATCGGTCCGTTCACATCGGGCCAGTCGAAGCCGACGCCGGCGGCGCGGTCTTGGAGACGAAAGGCGCGGTGTAAGGCGGGAAGGTCTGCTGGTAGCCCGTCCACGATGCTCTCGCGTTTCTTCGCCTTCATCTGCTCCCACGGCTGCTTCACCCCGTCGCCGTACAGATGTGGGTGGCGCCCCTTCATCTTCGTGATGAAACCTTCCGCGACGTCCTGCATACCGAACGCGCCGCGTTCTTCCGCCAGCACGGCATGAAAGAGGATCTGGAGCAAGAGATCGCCGAGCTCCTCGCGGAGCCGCGCGTCGTCGCCGCCGCGGATCGCGTCGTCGACCTCATATGCTTCCTCGATCAGGTACGGCCGCAACGACTCGTGCGTCTGCGCGGCGTCCCACTCGCAGCGGGCGCGAAGATCGCGCATCAGCGCGAGCGTATCTTCAAGTGTTGGTTTAGCTTGCATAGCCTCCTCGGGTCCGGTATATCTACCCGCCCTCGCAAATTGGGACAATGCACAGTTTGATGCGTCGCGCCTGGGTCGACATCGACCTCGGCGCGTTGTTACGAAACGCCACAACATTCGCCGCGCAGGCCGGCGTGCCGCTCCTGCCAATGGTCAAGGCGGACGCGTATGGGCTCGGCGCGGTTCGCGTCGCGCGTTTGCTCGACGAGCTCGATCCGTGGGGGTTCGGGGTTGCGACGACCACCGAAGGCGAGGAATTGCGCGCCGTCTCGATCACGCGGCCGATCGTCGTCTTCACTCCCTTGCTTCCCAGCGACTTCGACGCGGCCGTTCGCGCGCGGCTCACACCGGCACTCGCCGACAAACATGCCATCGAACGATGGCTGCCGACGCGGCTGCCCTGGCAACTCGGCATCGATACGGGAATGAGCCGCGCCGGAGTGCAGTGGAACGAGGTGGACTCGCTACGCGAGATTCTCTCGGCCCATCCGCCGGAAGGCGTGTTCACGCACTTTCACTCGGCTGAGCGAGACGACGAGTCGAGAGCGGAACAAGAACAACGATTCGACGCGGCGTTGGCGCGTCTTCCGTTTCGGCCGACGCTGATCCACGCCGAGAACAGTCCAGCGGTCGAGCATCGTGGGCCTTCGCGCTGGTCAGTCGCCCGACCCGGAATTTTCCTTTACGGCGTCGGCAGTGGAAACTCGCCGCAGATCGAGCCGGAACCCGTCGTGTCGGTACGAGCGCGTGTCGTCGAGACGCGATTCATTGAGCTGGGCGAGGGCGTGAGCTACGGCGCGACGTTTCGCGCGCCGAGCCGGCGCCGAGTCGCGACGCTTGCGATTGGCTACGCGGACGGCTACCGACGGGTTCTCGGCAATCGCGCGCAAGTTCTCATCTGCGGCCGACGGGCGCCGATCATCGGCGTCGTCACAATGGACATGACCATGGTGGACGTGACCGACGTGCCGTGCGAGGTGGGTGACGTCGCCACGCTGATCGGCGCTGACGGTACCGACAAGATCGACGTCGCCGAGATCGCGCGTGTCGGCGAGCTGAGTCCCTATGAGGTGCTCACCGGGCTTCGCGGACGTCTGCCGCGCCGGTATGTCGAGGTCGAGCAGTGAGCCGTCGCGCGGCGATCATCGTTCTGGACGGCGTCGGGATCGGCGAGGCAGCGGACGCGGCGACGTACGGCGACGTCGGGAGCAACACGCTCGGCAACCTTGCTCGGGCGGTCGGCGGCCTGTCCTTGCCAAACCTCCAGCGCGCGGGTCTCGGCAACATCGCGCCACTGGACGGTGTCGCGCGTGTCGCGTCGCCTTCGGGCGCCTGGGGGTTGATGCAGCCGCGCTCCGCCGGCAAAGACAGCACGACGGGGCATTGGGAGATTGCGGGACTGCAGCTGGTCCGGCCCTTTCCAACGTATCCGAACGGTTTTCCCGACGACGTCGTCGGCGAATTCGCGCGAGCGACGGGCCGTCCGGTGATCGGAAACGTCGTGGGCAGCGGGACAGCGGTGATCGACAAGTTCGGTCCCGAACATCAGCGCAACGGCGCCTGGATCCTGTACACGTCGGCCGATTCGGTTTTTCAGATCGCGGCGCACGAACAGGTGATTCCGTTGACCGAGCTGTATTCCGGCTGCGAGATCGCCCGGCGCCAGCTCGTGGCGCCTAATGACGTGTCTCGCGTCATCGCCCGTCCGTTTATTGGAACGCCTGGTTCCTACAGCCGAACGAAGAACCGGCGCGATTATTCCATCCTCCCGCCCGGCGAAACGCTGTTGGATGCGCTCGCCGGTGGCGGAGTCGCGCGAAGCGGAGTTGGAAAGGTTGATGATTTGTTTGCGGGCCGCGCCATCGCGTCGCGACACACCGCAAACAACGCAGAGGGAATCGCGGCTGTACAGGAATGGCTGGCAAGTGAGGTAAGTGGGTTACTTTTCACGAACTTGGTAGATTTCGACCAAGCTTTCGGGCACAGGAACGACACTTCGGGGTTCTACGGGGCACTGCGCGAGTTTGACGCGGCCCTACCGGAACTGCTGGCTTTGCTACGCGAGGACGATCTGCTCTTCATCACCGCCGATCACGGCAACGACCCAACGACCCCGTCGACTGATCACGCCCGTGAAAACGTGCCCCTGCTCGCCCTTGGACCGGCAGTGCACCCTGTGCCTCTCGGTCGTCGCGAAACGTTTTCCGATTTGGGCGCGACCGTCGCGGAATGGCTCGGCGTGAGCTTCCGCGGACGCGGTCAGTCGTTCCTCGGCCAGCTGATCGCCGGTTAAATGACCGTCGAACAAAGGCCGGGAGTGGATTTTCCCGGCGATGAACGGACCCGGACGGTATTGCGCGAGCGCGCCTTCGCGGCGATGGAACGCGCGTATGCTCCGTACTCCAGCTTCCGTGTCGGCGCCGCGCTGTTGGCGACGGACGGTAGCGTCGCCGAGGGATGCAACGTCGAGAACGCGGCGTTTCCGGCGGGAATTTGCGCGGAACGAAGTGCGGTGGCCGCGGCGGTGGCGCGCGGCAACCGCGGGTTCGACGCCATCGTCGTCGCGACGGAAGCGGAAGAGCCCACCCCCCCCTGCGGCATGTGCCGCCAAGTGCTCGAGGAGTTTTCTCCTCACATGCTCGTTATCGCCGTGACTCGCGGCGGACGCGAAGCGACGTGGACGCTCGACGAACTCCTGCCCCAAGCGTTCACGCCCCAGTCCCTGAGCCGGCAATGAATGGAGAGTCTGTCTTGAATCGGAAGTTTGCCCTGACGATGGTCGCGCTGGCGACCGTTGCCATCGCAGCCTGTGGTGAACAGCTGGATGCCGGAAAGTCATGCCCGCTCCTCTGCCCGGAGCAGGAGATCAATCTTCGCGACACGGTGATCGACGCTATCGCGAGCGACACAACGGTCCTCGGCATTCCGCCGATCGGATCCGAGACGTTCCTGATGCTCTCGTCGCACGGCGACAGCGTGCAGACGCGGGCCATCATCCGTTTCGACACGCTTCAGGGGAATTTCTCCGCCGGCAACGGCGCGGACAGTCTCATCTCGCACATCGATACCGCGCAGATCGTGCTGCCGATCGAAAAGCCGGACAGCGCGCACCGTCCGAAAGTGCCGATCACGCTCGAGGCGTACAACGTCGATACGACGGCGAGCGACACGTCCATCGCCGCGTTGGCTCCGCTCTTCCGCCCGAGCCGGCTGCTCGGGGCGAAGACGTTCGCTCCGGAATCGCTCCTTGATACGCTGCGGATCCCGATCTCGCCGGACAGCGTGATGGATCGCATCACCAACGGCACGCATCTGCGCATCGGTCTGCGTCTCGTATCGTCGCAGGGGTACGACGTGCGCATCGGAACGTCGCTCAACGGCAACCCCGGTACGCTGCGTCTCAAGGTTTCGCCCGATACAGCGGTCCACGCGATAGTTGTGCAACCCATCTCCAACACGCCGCCGAACGAGTCATTCGTCGCCGGACCGCTGCGCGACTACACGATCGTGCTCAAGGGCAGTACGAGTACGCCGCTGACCCAGTTGGCCGTGGGCGGGATCCCGTCGAGACGGTCGCTGTTCCGGTTCAACATCCCGTCGAGACTTCTGGATTCGACCACGGTCGTTCGCGCGTCGCTCCTGCTGACGCAAACGCCCAACCGAGGTGTCAACCCGCGCGACTCGGTGTGGGTGTTCCCGGTCGCGATTCTGGCGTCGCCGGTGGTGAATGACGCGGCCACCGTGCTTCGCTTCGTCAGTGGCGGTGGGTTCCTCGGTCTGGACTCACTTCGCTTGGCACCCGGCGACAGCGGCGTGCGGGCATTCCAGATCGTCGGTCTCGTGCGCACCTGGCACAACACGACGGAAGAGATCAGTCCCAATGCGATCGGCATGCTGAGTGGGTCGGAGGCGCAGCTTCCCGCCGAAATCGATTTCTTCTCGATGGAGGCACCGGCAGCGGTCCGCCCGAAGCTTCGGATCACCTACGTGCCGCAAACCAACATCGGGCTTCCAAAATGACGCGATCAATCCGCGCCGGCGTCGCGTTCAGCTTCACGGCGGCGCTGGCGAGCGTAGCATCGGGGCAAGCCGCCCTGAGCACGCAGGGGTTTGGATTTCCCACGGGACAACTCAGTTCCCGGGCGTGGGGCACGGGCGGAGCGATTGCGGAAGTGGATCCATTGTCGCCGGTGAATCCGGCGACGCTGGCGATGATCGGCACGCGTCTCGTCAACTTCCAGATCGAGCCGGAGTATCGCTCGGTGTCGTCGTCTGGCGGGATCGACCGGACGACGACAGCGCGATACCCGGTTGTCTTCGGCGCGATTCCGCTGAAGGCGTGGGTGCTGAGCCTCGGCTCCTCGACGTTTCTCGATCGCACCTCAACGACGATTTTTCCGTCGACGGAACCGATCAACAACAGTGAGCGCGTGGAGACGACGAATCGCGAGCGTGTCGATGGCGCGATGGACGACATCCGGCTCGCGGGAGCGTGGATTCCAACGACATGGCTGCGACTAGGCATCGGGATTCACGGAATCGTCGGACACAACTTGATCGCGACGACGCAATCGTTCACCGATTCGAGTCAGTTCGCGACGTTCACGGAAGAGCGCCTGTTCGGGTTCACCGGCTTTGCCGCATCGGCGGGCGTCCAACTCGTTTCAAAGCTGTTCATGGGCGGCGTCTCGTACCGGCAGGGCGGCAACATCCAGATGTCGTCCAATGACACGGTGATTACGAAGGCGAGGGTGCCGAATCATTTCGGTGCGTCGCTCGCCTACACGGGGATCACCAACTCATCGATCGCCGTACGTTTGGCCCACGACAACTGGTCGGTGCTCGGCCCGCTCGGCGGCCCCGGATTCAATGCCATCGACGGGTGGGACAGCAGCGTCGGCGCGGACATGGCGGGTCCCCACTTTCTCGGACGGACGGTCTTTCTCCGCGGCGGCTTCCGCTACCGCACCCTTCCATTTCAGGCGGATAGCAATACCGTAACGGAGAAGAGCTTTACCGCCGGCTTTGGAACGACGTTCGCAAATCAGCGTGCATTGGCCGACGTCGCGCTGATTCACGCGATTCGTACGGCCAATGTGCCGGCAACCGAAAGAGCCTGGACTATCAGCATTGGACTCAGCGTTCGTCCGTGAGCGCTACATGGAGCCATCCGCACCGCCGGCCGATGCGCCGCTGATTCTCGTTGCCGATGACGTCGCGGCGAACGTGGAGCTCCTGTTCGACCAGCTCCACGTGTTGGGCTTTCGGGCCATCGCTGCCGCCGACGGACCATCGGCATTGGCCGCGTGCTTCGAGCACCGGCCCGATCTCTGTATTCTCGACGTGTCGATGCCGGCCGGTGACCTGGGCGTCGACGACCGCTCCACCGGCTTCGAAGTCTGCCGGCGGATCAAGCGCGACCCTCGCACGAAGCGCATTCCCGTCATCTTCGTCACCGCGCTGAACGACACCACCGATCGCGTGAAGGCGATCGAAGCCGGTGGGGACGACTTCCTCACCAAGCCGCACAACCGGCTCGTGCTCGGCGCCCGCGTGCGCAGCCTGCTCAAGCTCAAGGCGGCGACCGACTCGCTCGAGGACACGCTCCGCAAGCTGCGCGAAGTCGAGAAGATGCGCGACGATCTGATGAAGATGATCGTGCACGATCTCAAGACGCCGCTCACGTCGGTGCTGGCGTCGATCGAGATGTTGGCCGATGGTGACTTCGGCGCGATCAACCCCGATCAGCGGCGCATGCTCCTCGACGCGGAAGGAAAGGCCGAGGATCTGTTGGCGCTGATCGGTGATCTGCTCGAAGTGTCGCGCATCGAGGAAGCGACGATGACGCTCGACGCACAGCCGATCGCCCCCGCCGCGCTGCTCAACGAGATCGTGCACGAGTGGGGAATCCGCTTTCAGCAGGAGGGCGCGAACGCGGTCGTGGATGTGGCCGACGACGCCCCGGTGTTCGAGGCGGACAAGGCGCTGCTCAAGCGCGTACTCGGCAACCTCGTTCAGAACGCGCTCACGCACTCGGCGTCCGCGGTGGCGCTCCAGCTCTCGGCGCGGCGCGACGGCGATGGGATCCTGTTCACCGTCGCCGACAACGGGCCGGGAATCCCGAGCGAGTATCACGAGGTGATCTTCCGCAAGTTCGAGCGCGTGAAGAACCCGAACATGCCGCGCACGCGGAGCTCGGGGCTCGGACTCGCCTTCTGCAAGCTCGTCGTCGAGGCGCACGGCGGCCGCATTTGGGTTCAAAGCGCCGGCGAGGGGAAGGGCAGCGCCTTCCACTTCTCGCTCCCGCGCGCGCCGGCGCACAAGGTAGTGCGTGTGACGGCCGGAGGCGCGGTACCGGCGTGAGAGTGTTTCTGCGCACCTTCGGGTGTCGCGCGAACCATTACGACACCGAGGCGGTTCGCGCGATGCTCGACGCCGGCGGCCACACGGTCGTCGCGTCGGCGGCCGAGGCGGACGTCGCCGTGTTCAACAGCTGCGCGGTCACCGCGGAAGCGGAAGCGGAGCTGCGCAAAGTGGTGCGCCGCGCGGCGCGCGAACGTCCCGAGTTGCGCAGCGTCGTCATGGGCTGCGCCGCCGCGCTCGACGACCAGCGTCCGTCGTCGCTGCAGGCCCGCGCGCTGCCGACCGTCGAGCGCGTGGTGCCGGGCGCGGATCTCGTGGCACTCGCCGACGCACTCGACGTCCCGGCGGAATTGGCGCTCCGTGGGACCGCGGTACAGAGCGGGACACGCGCGCTGCTTCGCGTACAAGACGGCTGCGACGAGCACTGCACCTTCTGCGCGACGCGGCTGGCACGCGGCACAAACCGAAGTCGAAGTGCCGACGCGATTGTCGAGGAAGCGATTCGTCTCGCCGAGGCGCACGCCGAGATCGTGATCACGGGCATTCACATCGGCTCGTACGGCGCCGACATGGGGTCGACGCTCGGCGCGCTAGTAACGCGATTGGTGCGAGAGGTTCCGTCGGCGCGATTCCGGTTGTCGTCGATCGAAGCCACGGAGTTGGACGACGAGTTAATCGACCTGCTCGCGGACGCGCCGGATCACCTCGTGCCGCACATTCACGCCCCGCTGCAATCGGGTTCCGACGCGGTCCTCCACCGTATGGCGCGTCACTGGTACACGGCGGCGAGTTACACGGCCGCGGTCGAACGACTTGCGTCGCGAATGGACGTACTCGGACTTGGCGCGGATGTGATTGCCGGCTTCCGGGGTGAGACGGATGCCGACCATCAACAGACCCTCGGGCTGATCAAGCGCTTGCCGTTCACGTATCTCCACGTCTTTCCGTACTCGCCTCGCCCTGGCACGGCGGCGACGCGACTCGGATCGCCGGTATCGCCCGCGGTCGCGGAACGGCGCGCGGCGGAGCTGCGGAATCTCGGCGCCGAAAAGACGCACGCTTACGCGGCGCGGCGAACTGGCGGATTGGCGGACGTCGTCGTCGTGGGACGAGGCAGGCATCGCGAAGCCGTGACGGGCGACTACCTCACGATTGCCGCGCGCGACGAGGACGCCGAACCGGGCGACCGCTTCGTCGGAGTGCTCGAACGCGACGCGACCGGCGGCTTGGCGGTTCGGCGGACCGCCGATGTGCCGCCAACCTACCCGCGGTCGAGAGCGCAAGCTATTTTGCAAGAATGACTTGCGAGCAGCGCTCCACGGTCTACGTCGAGACCTACGGCTGCCAGATGAACGTCAGCGATTCCGAGCTCATGCTCGGCAAGCTGGCCGCGCACGGCTATGACCAAGTCGATCGTCCGGATGCTGCTGACGTCATTCTCGTGAACACCTGCGCGATTCGTGAGCACGCCGAGCAGCGGGTCATCGGCCGCCTGGGCGAGCTCCGACGCGACATGAAGCCGGGCGCGATCGTCGGCGTCACGGGGTGCATGGCACAGCGGCTCGGCCCGCAGCTGCTAAAAAAGGCCAAGCACGTCAGCGTCGTTCTCGGCCCTGACGGCTATCGCGCGCTGCCCGACCTGATCGACCGCGCGAGGCAAGGCGAGCGAACGATCGCGACGACGTTCGACCTCGAGGAGCATTACGAGGATTTCCAGCCGCGCCGCTTCGACAAGGTGAAAGCGTGGATTCCCGTGCAGCGCGGCTGCGATTATCGGTGCACGTACTGCATCGTGCCCACAACGCGTGGCCCGGAACGCAGCCGCAAGCTCGCCGACGTTCGGCGCGAGGTGGAGTCGGTTGTCGCCGAGGGGATGACGGAAGTCGTGCTGCTCGGCCAGACGGTGAACTCGTATCACGACGGCGACTATGACTTCGCCGACCTGCTGCGCGCCGTCGGAACCGTCCCGGGCATCCGGCGCGTGCGTTTCACCAGCCCCCATCCCAACGATTTTAGCGACCGCGTGATCGAGGCCATGGCGACGGTCGAGACTGTGTGCGAGCACGTGCACCTGCCGATGCAATCGGGGTCGACGCAGGTGCTCAAGCGCATGCTCCGGCGTTACACGCGCGAGGGCTATCTCGACTGCGTGGCCAAGCTGCGTGCGGCGATTTCCGGTCTTTCCGTGACGACAGACGTCATCGTCGGCTTTCCGGGCGAAACCGATGAGGACTTCGAGGAAACGCTCGAGGTGGTGCGCGCGGTCGGCTTCGCCGACGGCTTCACGTTCAAGTTCTCTCCGCGCGACGGAACGCCGGCGACGCGAATGCCCGCCGAGCTCACCGTGTCGGACGAGGTGGCGAGCGAGCGGCTCGCGCGTCTCGTCGAAACCATTCGCGGCATCGCGCGATCGGCGAACCTCCAGCAACTCGGCCGACGCCACGAGGTGCTGATGGAGCGCGAAGCTCGTCGGGGCGGCGATTTGGTCATGGCGCGCACCCGTGATTTCAAGACGGTCCTCGTTCCGGGCGACGCGTCGATGCTCGGTAGTTACGCGACGGTCGAGCTCACGGGAACTACGGGCTCGACGTTCACCGGGCAGATCGTCCCCGAACGTCAGCCGCTCCCGATGGCCGGCTAAACGGCCAAATAACGTCAGACGCATTTACAAAACTCTAATTGGGGTCTGACCCCAAACTCGAAAATGGGGTCTGACCCCAAACTCGAAAATGGGGTCTGACCCCAATTCGAAGAAAAGGGACCGGGCCGAAATGAATTGATGGGGGCGACGGGGCGCGGTGGGGCGAAAGTGGCGGAATGCCGCTCGTCGCCTATTCGCTTGGCGCTTACCTCGCCGGCTTGCTCGCCGGGTTTCAAGGCTCGCTTATCCTCATCGTCGCGGCGGCGGTCGGCGCGACGACGGTTGGCGCTCTCCGCGGGCGGGCCGTAGCGGCGACGTTCGGCGCTCTCGCGTTTGCCGGCGTGATCGTGGCGCGCGAAGAGGCGAGAGAGGAGGAGGCGTGCGCGCGTGATGCCGCGCGCCGTCCGGCGCTGACCGTCGTGCTCGAGCACGATATCGACGAGGGCGGGTTCGGGCGTGGGCGAATCGTCCCATGCGGCGGGCCCGTATCGATCTCCAACGATCACGGACACGCTGTCGCCGGCACCGTCGTGATCGCGCGTGGCGACGTCGTGAGCACAACGCGCGGCCTCCTCATCCAGCACGCCGAGCTGCAGGTCGTTCGAGGACCGTCGCTGCTCGCCCGTTGGCGGAACAGCGCTGGCGCCGGCATCGACCGCACTTTCGGGTCGGACGCGCCGCTGGTTCGCGCGCTTCTGATCGCCGACCGCCACGACTTGTCGCCCGAGCTGCGCGACCAATTCGCCGCGGCCGGACTGGCGCACATTCTCGCCATCGCCGGGCTTCACGTCGGCATCATCGCGCTTGCCATCGAGATCGGTCTGCAGCTGGCCGGTGTGCCGCGACGCCGAGCCGCGTTCGTCACGATCACCGCCGTGATCGTCTACGTCGCGGTCATCGGCGCGCCGGTGCCCGCCGTGCGCTCGGCCGCGATGCTCACGGTGTTGTTGACGACACGCATCGCGCAGCGGCCGACGTCGCGCTGGGCGATCGTGACGGTCGGTGCGTGCCATCCACTCATCGATCCACGGGTCGTGCTCGACGCGGGCTACCAACTGAGCGTCGTCGGCGTGGCGTCAATGATCTCGGCCGGCATCGTCAGCCGACGAATCGGTGTGCACCGGCTGCATTGGCTGCTCAAGTCGATCGTGCTCACATTGATCGGGACGACGATCGCGACCATTGGATCCGCGCCGGTCGTGGCGTGGGTGTTCGGACGCGTGAGCCTCGTCGCGCCGCTCAGCAATCTCGCGGCGACGCCACTGCTCGAGCTGGCGCAACCGATGATCTTCGCCGGGATGCTCATCGCGCCGATTCGCCCCCTCGCCTCGATCTTCGCCGACGCGGCGCATCCCTTACTCGCCGGGCTGGCCTCCGTTGCGAGTCACGCGGCATCGCTTCCAGGCGCATCGATTCCGGTCGCGCCGACCGCGCTGGCGACCGGCGTCACCGTCGTGATGTCCGGCGCGGTGATCGTGGCATGCGCATCGCGTGAGTGGCGGGCACCGCTCGCCGTCGCCGCGTCGGCGGTCACCGCGCTCATCTGGCTCCCTCTCGCGCCATCCACGTCCGGCGACGTCGAGCTGCACATGATGGACGTCGGCCAGGGCGACGCGATCGGGCTGCGGACGCCGCATGGCCATTGGATTCTCGTCGACGCCGGCCCCGCCTGGCGTGCGGGCGATGCGGGACGCTCGACGGTGATGCCGTACATCGGACGGCGCGGCGGCACCGTCGATCTGTTCGTGCTCTCGCATCCGCACACGGACCACGTCGGCGGAGCGCCGACGATCTTTCGCGCGATGCATCCCGAGACCTACATCGACGCCGGATTTCCCGGATCCGCCGCGTCGTATCGCGCGTCACTCGACCTGGCCCGCCGCGAAGGAATTCGCTGGCGTCGCGCGCGTCCGGGCGACGTCATCGTGATCGACGGC